>Ga0335075_10001381_pt1 | contig 40223 bp, 34 predicted proteins | sample Lox_Sample_24_FD_206723 | JGI IMG/M metagenome (GOLD analysis project Ga0335075, IMG submission 206723) | Soil microbial communities from Loxahatchee National Wildlife Refuge, Florida, United States - Lox_Sample_2.4 | ecosystem: Environmental > Terrestrial > Soil > Wetlands | place: USA...
CGTCGCCGTTCAACGAGACGCACACCAACAACCCCACCCTCACCAACCTGTACAACCAGGCGAACGCGACGCTCGACCTGTCGACGCGTAAGCAGATCGAGTACGAGATGCAGATGTTCGACTTCAAGGAGGGCGGCTACATCATCCCCGCGTACATCGACGCGCTCGACGCCTACAGCACCAAGATCACGGGCTATTCCGCGTCCGCCGTGGGCCAGCCACTGTCGGCCTTCGACTTCCAGAACTGGTCGTTCGTGTGAGACCGTCACACTCATGAAAACCACGCTGCTTGCGTCCGGCCTCGGGTTTCCCGAGGGCCCTGTGATCATGGGTGACGGCCGGGTCGTGTTCTGCGACGGCAACGTCGGCGAGCTCCTTGTCTACGCCGAAGGGACCGTCTCGACCCACGCGCGCACCGGCGGTTCGCCCTGGGGCGCGCTGCTCGGCAGCGATGGCGCGATCTACGTGACTCAAGGCGGAAACGTGCCTGGCAGCGGCGAGGAAAGCGCCGTCTCAGGAATCCAGAGGGTGCTGCCCGATGGGTCGGTCGAGCTGTTGTTCTCCGAGGTGGCCGGCTATCCGCTTTACGGCCCGAACGACCTGGCGTTCGGGCCTGACGGACGGCTGTGGTTTACCGAGTCGGGGTCAGAGCAGGACTTCCGCTTCGACGTCCGTTCACCCGGCAGGCTGTTCGCCGTCGACCCGTCCGGTGCGGGTGACATGCTGCTCGAGCTACCCGGCGTCTACCCGAACGGGATCGCCTTCGACGCGCAGCAACGGCTTTACTGGACCGAGTCGGCGGCCCACCGCGTCCAGCGCCTCGAGGACGGCAAGCCGGTCACGTTCTGTCAGCTCCCGGACAGTCACGTGCCCGACGGCATGGCCTTCGCCGCGGACGGGCGCCTGTTCGTCGCGACCACGATCTCCCAGGGGGTCACGGTCATCTCGCCAGACGGTGCGGTGCTCGGCGAGATCGGTCTGGGCGAGCACGCCACCAACTGCGCATTCGACGGATCGTATCTCTACGTGACCGGGACGCGCGAGGCCGACATCGAAGCGTCGCAGCGGACCGGGACATTCTGGCGGGTCGATACCGACGCCACCGGCCTGGACCTGATCCCCGGCCGGCTGTAGCCGGGGGCGTTCCCGGTAATCCCCATCCGAGCCCCCGCCGCGCCACCCCAGGGGATCGGCCAGCAGGAGTTCGAGGCGCGTCCGCTGGGTCAGCCTTATACTCTGCGCGTGCGCAGCTCCGCCATTGTGACAGGTTCGTCCTCGGGAATCGGCCGGGCGATCGCTACCCGGCTGGCGGCGGATGGCTTCTGGGTGCTGCTGGCCGACGTGCGCAGGGACCCGCTGACCGGCGGCGTGCCGACCGATGAAGTTATCGCACAAGCCGGCGGTCTGTGCGAGTACATCGCGGCCGACGTCTCGTCCCGGGAGGATTGCGACCGTCTGGTCGCCCTGGCGGTCGAGCGGAGCGGGAGCCTCGATGTGCTGGTCAACAACGCGGCGCTGGCCGGAGCCCACTCCAAGCCCCTGCTGGAAACCGGTGATGAGGATTTCGACGCGATCATCGCGGTGAATTTGCGTGGCCCCTTCCTGCTCTGCCGCGCGGCGGTACGCCAGATGCTGACCCAGCCGCCTCGCGGCGGCACCCGCGGCCGCATCATCAACATCACCTCTCAGCACGGCATGGTCGGCGCGCCCGGTCACTCGGCCTACGCCGTCAGCAAGGGCGGACTGGTCCAGCTCACCCGCCAGGTCGCGGTCGAGCACGGGCGCGACGGCATCATCTGTAACGCGGTAGCTCCGGGCAAGATCGTCACCGGCACGCTGGGCGACCTCAGCGGCGACGCCGAGTCCGCGGCTTATGTCCGAGGCCGGACACCGTTCGCACGGCTTGGCGATCCGGTTGACGTCGCGGCGGCCGTGGCGTTCCTGGCCTCCGACGACGCCACTTACATCAGCGGCGTGAACCTGATGGTCGACGGCGGCTGGATGGCCTATTAACCGAGGCTCGCGCTGGACGCCCGTGCCGCGGCCGGCCGGCCGGGCTATGCCGTATTCCGGCCCTAATGAACTGAGGCTCGCGCTGGACGCCCGTGCCGCGGCTCCCCGGCCGGGCTGTGCCGTATTCCGGCCCCGAAAAATCCCGGGCACACGACGCCGCCGAGATCGGCCGGGGGCCATCCGTTAATACTTATGAAAGATTCAAAGGTTAGGTTTGGATTAACACGTGAATAGGCGCCCATCTCGGGCCTCGCATGCGCCCGGAATTTCGATGGCCGCAAAATATAGATTTAAAGTTTTTAATGAATCGAATTTGACCACGTTCGCTACCCAAAGGTCAGGGAGCTCACGTTGACCGGGTTATTGATCATCCCGGAGTCATACATCAGCCCGGCGACCCGCTGAACCTGGCCGACATTCAAAGATGTCGGGTACGTGCCCAGGGTGACCAGTTCCGCGTCCCCCGCGCTCATCCCGGTGAGCTGCGGTAGCACGGCCTGTACCGGCCCGCGCTGGGCGCAGTCGGACTGAGCCTGGTCAAGCGCCTGCTGGAATGCCTGCACGGCCGACGGATCCGCGTGCACGTAGGAGGCAAGGCTGAAGTAACCGGACATCGGAAGCCCCGATGTCACGCCACTGCTCGCGTTCACGACCTCTACGGCGCCGAGCTGCTCCTCAGCCTCCAGGATGTAGGGCTCGGTTGCGAGGATCGCCTTTACGTGGCCGTTGGCTAGTGCCCCGATCATGTCCTGCGGCTGCATCCGCGTCCAGCCCACGCTGCTTGGGCTCACGCCGTCGTTCTGCAGGACCTCCTCCGCCGCCAGGGTCTCGATGTTGTAAGGGACCGCCGTGCTGTACGGGGCCACCTGGGCCTGCGGCGTGGCCACGCCACCGGACAGGCCCTCCAGCTGCTGTGGCGTGGTGATTCCCGAGCCGGGCAAGGTGAGGATCGCCACCGAGTCAGAGGCCGCGTCATACCCGTCGGCGATGAGCCGGAGCGAGGCGCGGCCGGCGGCCTGCTCATAGAAGAAGCCCGTGTAGTCGCCCACCGCGATCTGAGCTTTACCGCTGGTCAGCGCATCGAGTTCGGTGCCGACGGACGAATAGTCCTTTACGGTGACATTCAGGCCCTGTTGCCGGAATAGTCCGTCCTCGACGGCGACTTGGAGCGGAGCGTTCTCGATTCCGGGGACGACGGCCACCGTGATCGACCCGCTCCCCGAAGCGGCACCCGACCCGCCCAGAACATGACAACCGGAAGCCAACACCACCACCGAAGCGGCCACCGGCAAGAGGCGCAAATCAAAGACGCGGGCACGAGCCCAGGCCAGCCGCATGAGGCCCTCTCTAAAGCACTGAATCGGAGCATCCGTCGCGAACACAACCGTAGCGCGACAGAGTACCCGCGTGTTGCGGACTTGGCTGACGTTAGTGATCGAATAGCAATATTAAGACCCCATTTGTGCATCAGCTCGCGTTAGAGTAGCCACGCCGGCTAACCGACGAGACTATGCGCGCAGAATCTCCATGCGGGAAGGAGTAAGCCGTGCTGGTTCCGCTGCGATGCTTGCATGCCCCTGGACTCTTGTCGGTCTCATGGTGAGGAGCGCCAGCGCCGTGCTATCAAAGGCCACGAAAACTCGCGGCATCCCCCGCGCCGCGATCAGGCGGGTGACGCATTACGCCAGCCCGTCCGCAGCCGCGGACGGCGGCGCGGCTCCGGGCAGTCCCGCGTCCGAGATGTCCCCCGGGGCGCCTGATGGCGGCCAGCAGCCGGGTCCGGCGCCGACGCCCCGCCCCGCCTCCCGCCGCGCTCTGAAGAACTGGCGGGTGCGATCGCGGCTGTTCCTGCTTGTGGTCATCCCGACCGTCACCGCCGTCGCGGCCGGCGGAATTTTCATCGCCTCATCCGTGGAGAGCGCCCTCGTCTACCAGCGCGTGCTGACGCTGGCCAACCTCAGCGGCAAGGTCACTGGCCTGGTGCAGGCGCTGCAGAACGAGCGTGAGGACACGGTCGAATTCATCGTGCTTGGCTCCGGCAGTGGCGGCCGGGGCGCCTCGTCTTCATCGGCGACCCCGCCGGGGGCGGAACTAAGCCTGCTGCACGACGACTACTCGGTCAGCACCGGCTGGGCAGATCAGGTGAAGGCCCTGGCCGACGGGATCAACGGTTCTTATTCAACGCTGGCGCAGCAGGATGCGCAGGCGGCGGTCAGCGCGATCGGCGACCTGCGCGCCATCCGCGCCGCGGCGACCGGGACCAAGCTTCCCGCGCTGATCGTGATCAACGAGTACGCGACGGCCATCGATACTCTGCTGGCCGTCGAGAACCAGATCGGGGTGGGCAGCAGCGACTCGACGCTGGCGGGCGGGGTCCGCGTGCTCGGGCTGGTCTCCAACATGAAGGAGGAAGCGTCGGAGCAGCAGGCGCTCCTCACCTCGGCCCTGGGATCCGACCTGGTCAGCCTGGGACAGTTCGGGCAGGCCCAGCAGTCGGCGATTACCGATGCGCAGGCCCAGCAGCAAGGCGACCTGAACGAGTTCGACACGGCGGCCACGGCCCCCCAGCGCCAGTTGTTCAACAACATACTGTCGAGCTCCAACGCCGTGCAGGCACAGGCGCAGGAACAGGAGGCCATCTCGCTGGCGTCGAGCAAGTCGCCCATCGCCACCGACCCCACGATCTCCGACGCCAGCACCGCCCTGTCGTACGTGGTCAGCGGCATGCGCTCGGTGGAGCAGCAGTTCGCGAACTCGGTGATCTCCCGCAGCGGATCTCTGTACGACACCGCGATCACCTCTGCGATCACCTTCGGCCTCGCGGTCGCCCTGCTGCTCGGCATCGCGCTGACCGCCACGATCGTCGTCGGCCGGTCCATGGTGGGGCCGCTGCGCCGGCTGCGGAACGGGGCGCTCCAGGTCGCGGAGGACCGGCTGCCTGACATGGTCCGCCGGATCGGCCAGACCGAGGGAGAAGGCGTCCAGTTCGTAATCGAGCCCATCGACGTGGACTCCACCGACGAGATTGGCGAGGTCGCCCGCGCCTTCGACCAGGTGCAAAGGGAGGCAGTGCGGCTGGCGGCAAACGAGGCGGCGCTGCGCGGCAACGTCAACTCGATGTTCGTCAACCTGTCCCGACGCAGCCAGTCCCTGGTGGAACGGCAGATTCGGGTGATCAGCCGACTGGAGCAGGGCGAGGAGGACCCCGAGCGCCTTGAGACCCTGTTCCAGCTGGACCACCTGGCCACGCGCATGCGCCGCAACTCCGAGAACCTCCTGGTCCTCGCCGGTCAAGAGCTGACCAGGCGGTGGAGTCGGCCGGTGGCCCTGGTAGACGTGCTCCGCGCGGCGGTGTCGGAGATCGAGCAGTACGAGCGGGTCACGATGAACGTGCAGCCTGAAATCTCGATCAGCAGGGAAGCGGTCAGCGACCTGGTGCACCTGACCGCGGAACTGGTGGAGAATGCGACGTCGTTCTCGGCGGCCGAGACACCGGTGACGATCGCGGCCCAAACGCTGCAAACCGGCGGGGTACTGATCGAGATCGCCGACCAGGGCGTCGGCATGGGTGCCGAAGAGATGGCGCACGCGAACTGGCGGCTCGACAACCCGCCGACGGTGGATTTGGCCGTGTCCCGCCGGATGGGCCTGTTCGTGGTGGCCCGGCTGGCGGCCCGCCACGGGATCCGCGTCCGGCTGCGCCGCGCGCAGTCCGGCGGCCTGATCGCACTGGTCTGGCTGCCTTACGAGGCGATCACGCCGGAGAAGACCAGCCTCGGTCCCCTTCGTTCGGTTCCGACGGCTTCGGGGAACAGGCGAGGCACCATCGCGCCTGCGCCCAGACCCGAACCCGTAAGCGAGGGCCTGGACTGGGCCGATCCGGGCCAGCGTTCGCTGGTGGATGACCCCGACCGGCATGCGGCACGCCCCGTGGGTACGAGGCCGTTTCCCAGGATCGGCGGCCAGCTGCGCGCGGCAGAACTGGCAGCGAACTCCGGGCCGCGGGACCCACGGCCAGGCCACATCGGTGGCGATCAGCTCGACCGGGCACTGCCCGCCGCCGAGGCCAGCGTCCCGTCCGGCGCTGAGGTTGGCCAGCATTGGGAAAGCGCACCGCTCGGCGACGTGCTCGTGCCTTCTGCGGACAGGCCCGCACATGACGAACGGCTGCCCATCTACGACGCGGTGGAGTCGGACTGGTTCCGCGGCGGCGGCCAGGCCATCGGCAAATTCGACCAAGGCGGCAAGGGCTGGTCCTCGCCTGCGGACGACGGCTGGCGCGCGGCCGAGGTGGTTCACGCACCGGCTACAGCTGGCACCACGCAGGCCGGCCTGCCGAAGCGGATGCCTCGGGCAAACCTTGTTCCCGGGACGGCTGCCGCTCCAGCGCCCAGCGAGCCGGCCGGCGGGATGCCGCCAGGTTCGGCGCCGGCGCAAGCCCGGTCAGCCGCGGAAAACCGGGATCGCTTCGCCAGCTTCCAGCGCGGCACCCGGCTGGGCCGCGTCGCGGCGGCGGGCGGAAACCCCGAAAGCGTAGAGGGCGGGATCTCATGAGGCATCACCACCTGACGCTGCTGGCCGAGCGGGTTGACAGGGCACTGACGCCGCAACTGTGCAGCGCTCAGCCGCCCGGGTGATCCCGGAGGATTATCGACTGTGAGGGGAGGCCCCGGTGTCGGTCCCGAGCCATGGTGACCGGGCCGCTGGCGACGGTCGTTATCCGCCACCGGATGAAGATGAGCTGCCAGGGGACGACGATGACTTTCTGGTTCGGCCCTATGCGGTGACGCGGGGACGGACGAAGCCGCGGTATCAACTGGAGATCGAGGCCATGGTCACGGCCGCGTATTACGAGCCGCGCGATCTGTCGCTGCTCACCCCCGAGTACCGGGCGATTCTGGAGTTCTGCCGGGATTGGCAGTCGGTGGCCGAGATCTCCGCTGTGCTGCGGATGCCGCTGGGGGTGGCGCGGATCTTGATCGCCGACATGGCCGCGGAGGGCCTGGTGCGGATCCACCAGCTCAACCCCGCTCAGGGCGGCCCGGACTTCAAGCTACTTGAAAGGGTGCTCAGTGGACTTCGCAGGCTTTGAGGCGGTCTCGGGCGTGCCCGCCGATCCCTCGATCACCTCAGTGAAGATCGTTGTGGCGGGTGGTTTCGGCGTGGGGAAGACCACGTTCGTCGGGTCGGTGTCGGAGATCACCCCGCTGACCACCGAGGCCGAGATGACCTCCGCGTCGGAAGACCTGGACGACCCGTCCTACACGCCGGATAAGACCACGACGACCGTTGCGATGGACTTCGGCCGGGTGACGCTTGACGCCGGCCTGATCCTGTACCTGTTCGGCACGCCGGGACAGCGCCGGTTCTGGTTCATGTGGGACGACTTGATCCACGGGGCGATCGGGGCGGTGGTCCTGGTGGACACCCGGCGGCTGGCCGACTCGTTTCCGGCGGTGGACTATTTCGAGTCCGCGGGGCTGCCGTTCATCGTGGCGGTGAACGGGTTCCACAGCGTATTCCACCACGGGATCTCCGACGTGCGGGAGGCGCTGTCGATCAGCCCGCATGCGCCGGTGATCCAGTGCGACGCCCGGCGGCGCGCGTCTACCAAACATGCGCTGATGACGCTGGTCGAGCATGCTCTTGCGATGAAGCTCAAGCCCTTGAGCGTTCCCTGATCTTTCTTTGATTGCCCATTATCAGGCCATATCGAGCTGTCGCTCACACCGAGGAGCCAGGAAACAACAGATGAGAGCACGCGCAGGAATCACTGAGCACGGACGATCGGCGGCGGACAGATGAGCCGGCCCGAGCGTCCTGTTACCGATCTCAACTGGCTGATCACCAGCTTCGCGGACCAGGTTCCCGATGTGGCTCATGCCGTGGTGGTGTCCGCCGACGGGCTCGCGCTTGCCGTCAGCGAGGGACTCCCGCAGGAGCGGGCGGATCAGCTCGCCGCGGTGACCTCGGGGCTTACCAGCTTGACCCAGGGCGCCGCGCGACTGTTCGAGGCGGGCGTGGTCGTGCAGACCGTGGTCGAGATGCACTCGGGCCTGCTGGTGATCATGGCGATCAGCAACGGGGCGAGCCTGGCCGTCCTGGCCGCGTCGGTCTGCGACCTCGGGCTGGTGGCCTACGAAATGACCTTGCTGGTCGAGCGGGTGGGACGGGTGCTGACCCCCGCCGCCCGCGGCGTCAGCCCCGCCGCGGCCGTCAGGAACGCGCTCAGGTGATCAGGCCTGGGCCACTTAGGTGGCGGGCGGGAAAGTCGCGGTCCAGAACTGCGCGACGTCGATCCGGCGCATGAAGCGCACACCCTCCTGTCGCAGCGCGTAATCGATGAAATCCCTCAGCCCGGACGCCCGGCCTGGCTGCCCGCTCCAGCGGGAATGGACGCCGACCGACATCAGCCGTGCACCGTCGCCGTGCCGCGCCTCCTCAAGGAGGTAGTCGAGGCTGAGCCTGAGGCTTTCGAAGAAGTGCCTGGGCGAGGCGTACGTCGGGGCAATCAGGTACCGGACGTCGTTATGTACCTTGCTGTAGGGGACGACGAGGAACGGGCGGCCGAGTACGTCCGCATAGTAAGGAACCTCGTCATTGTTGGCGTCGGAGTCATACCAGAAGCCGCCGTTCTCGACCAGCAGTTCCCTGGTGTGCACGGTGGGGAAGGACCTCACCATCCAGCCGCGCACCGGTTGGCCGGTGGTCTGCTGCAGCGAAGCGACCGCCTTGCGTATCTCTTCACGCTCCAGGTCACGGTTCATGGCCACCGCGTCCGGGCCGTACCAGTGGTAACCATGGGCGAGCACATCATGGTCCCTGGCCCGCAGCCACTGTCCAAGCGGCGGGTTCTTTTCCACGGCGAGCGCGCACGCGCAGAACGTCGCCGGGATCTGGTAGCGGTCGATCAGGCGGCAGAGCCGCCATATCCCCACCCGGCTGCCGTACTCCATGTGCGTTTCGGTTCCGATATCCCGGATGTCCGGTCCGTAATGGAAGGAGTACTCACCCCACGTGTCATTGACTCCGTCCTCGTTGAGTGAATACTCGCCGCCTTCCTCGTAGTTGACGACGAGGTTGATGGCTACCTTGGCGCCGCCGGGCCAGTCGAAGTCGGGCGGTTCCGGACCGTAGCCAACGAAGTCGCGTTCGGGGCCGCGATGAACAGGGCTTTGGGGGTCATTCATGGCTCAGTATGGCATCCACCGTCCGGCTCAGATACGTACCGCCAGCGCGCTCTGCGACATAACGGCCGTCCCGGACAAGCACCCTGCCCCCGAGCAGGACGTCCCGTACCCGCCCGGACAGCCGCTCGCCCAGGTAGACGCAGTCGCCCGTGCCATCGTCGAAGGTGTCAGCGGCAATGGTCGTCGCGGCGTGCGGATCCCAGACCAGCAGATCGGCGTCGGACCCGGGGGCCAGGGCTCCCTTGCGCGGGTAGTGGCCGAAGGCCCGGGCCGGATTCGCGGAGACGACCTCGGCCAGGCGCTCGATCGGCACGCCCCGGGCCAGGCCACGCGACAAAAGCAGCGGAAGCCGGGCCCCGATGCCTGCGATCCCGTAGGAGTAGCCCTGCCCGTCCGGGGCGAACTCTCCGATCGTCCTCGATTTTTCCTGGCAGTGGTCAGAGCCCACCGTGTCGATGGTCCCGTCGGCCAGGGCGTGCCACAGCGCTTCGGGATGACCGGGCGGCCGCAGCGGCGGCGCGACCAGGTAGCGCTCGGCATCGGCGCGCTGATAGCAGTGGTCATTCAGGATCAGGTGGTGCAGGCAGACTTCCGCGTGCATCCGCGCAGATCCGCGACGACGTGCGAGGCGGACCTGATCGCGTGCCTGCGAGCAGGACAGGTGGGTGATGTAGCACGTTGCCCCGGTGATTGCCGCTGTCCCCAGCGCCAGGGCCACCGACGCCGCCTCAGCCTCCGGCGGACGGGTTTCCGCGAAGATCCTCGCCCCGGTGTGTCGGGAAGCTACCGCCCGGGCGACCAGTCCCTCGATGATCTGGCCGTCTTCGCAGTGGACCTGGACCACGTGCCCGCCCCTGGCGGCGACGGTCATCAGCTCGAACAGCCCTCGGGTCGACCACATGATGCCCAGTTCGGGGTAGGCGAGGAAGACCTTGATCCCGGACACCCCGGCGTCCCTGAGGGCCCGCAGGTCGGCCTCGTCGACGTGGTCGGGCTGGAAGAGCATGGCGTGCAGCCCGACGTCCACCGCGGGAGGCGCGGCTGAAAGCTGGTCGCGCCGGCGCATCAGGCAGGCAACGGATCCCTCACCCGGCTCGGGATTGGTGAACGACAGCACGGTGGTGGTGCCGCCGAGGGCGGCCGCCCGTGTCGCGGCCGCCACATCCGGCATGATGTGGCAGTGCGGGTCCACCCCTCCGGGCATCACGAAACAACCCGTGGCGTCGAGCCGTTCTGCCCGCACGGGAGCGGTTCCCGGCTCGGTCAGCGCGACGATCGTGCCGTGCCGGATCACCACGTCGGCGGGCAGCGCGCCAGCCGGTGTCACGACGGTGCCACCCGTGACTGTCTGGGTGTCCGCCTGGTTGTCTGCGGACGGGGACCGGGACGTCATCGTCATTGACCAGGGATGACCGGATCGAGCCGGTGGGCCTGCCCGGCCCGGACCACCAGCCGGGGGACCATGAGCGTCGGCACGACCTCGGTCGCGCCTGCGGCGTCGGGAAGCGCCCACTCACCGGTGCGGAGCTCGAAGCCGGTCAGGTCGGCCTCGCAGCCAGGGGCCAGGGAGCCGATCTCGCCTGCGCGGCGGATGGCGGCCGCCGGCGCGGTGGTGGTCGACCTGATCACCTCGGCCAGGCTCATCCCGCACGCAAGCAGCTTGGACAGGGTGGTGGCCTGGTCGTAAACGGGTCCGGCGACGTTGTGCGCGTGCAGGTCGCTCGACACGGTGTCGGGCGGGAACCCTTGCGCGAAGGCGGCCCGCGCCACCCGGTAGGCGAAACTGCCCGCGCCGTGGCCGACATCGAAGATGATCCCGCGCGCCCGGGCCCGCGTCACCTCCGGGTACAGCCGGCCGTCCGGATCGAGGATGCCGCCCTCGTTGCCGTGGAAGCAGTGCGTGACGATGTCGCCCTCGCCCAGCCGCGTGAGCAGCCAGCCGATGGGCCTGCGCATGTCGATGATGTGCACCATCAACGGCAGGCCGAGCTGCTGCGAGGCCTGGCGGGCGAGAAGCAGCGCCGGCTCGGGATCGTCCCCCACCATCTGGTACCCGAGCCGGACCTTCACCCCGACGATTACGTCGGGATGCTCGCGGGCACGCCCGACGGCCTGCCCGGGCGAGGCCCAGCGCAGGTCTTCGAGCTCGCCCACCAGGGGCGTGATCATGCCCTGCACCGCGACGTGGAGAAACGCCAGTATCCGCGTCTGGGCGTGGTCGATGACGTAGCGCCGGAACCCGGGAAACGTCTGGGCGCCTGCCGAGCCGGCGTCAACCGCGGTGGTGACCCCGCGGCGCAGGCAGTTGGCATCGGGGTCTATGCCGTAGTGCGAGACACCCTGGTAGAGGTGAGTGTGCAGGTCGACCAGGCCGGGCACAAGCACAAGTCCGCTGGCGTCGATCGTCTCGGCCGGCGGCCCCGCCTCGCCGGGTGCGCTGATCTTGCTGCCGGTGATGGTCACGCCGAGGCGGTCGTCGATGCTCCGCGCGGGGTCGAGGACCCGGGCTCCGTTGATGGCAAGGTCGGTCATGGCAGCAGTCCCGCCGGGAGGCGGGACAGCGACGCGGCGAACGCCGCCACGGTTCGCTCGACGTCCTGGTCGGTGTGGGCTGCGCTGAGGAAACCGGATCCGTGGAACAGGTGCACGCCCTCGAGCAGCATGGCGTTGTACAGCTCGGTGGACAGCTCCGGGCTCATTCCCCCGGCCTTCACCGCCTCCAAGCTGGCTCGCTCCGGCTCCCCGGGCTGGCCGATGAACAAGTGGAAGGTCGAGCTCTCGCCGTAGGCTCTCCCGGGCACGCCCGCTTCGGCCAGGGCCGACGTCAGCCCGGCGCGGAGGGCGGCGGCAAGACCGGCCGCATGCTCCTGGGGCTCCCCCGAGCGGCAGCGGCGCAGCGCGGCGATCCCGGCCGCGGCCGAGAGCGGATGGGCGTTGTGAGTGCCGGGATGGCCAACCCGGCGCGGGTCACCTGAGGCCAGCGCGAGAAGCTCCATGAGATCCGCCCGGCCCGCCACCGCACCACCCGGCATCCCGCCGGCCAGGATCTTCCCGAGGACGGTAAGGTCGGGCGTCACACCGGCAACGGCCTGCACGCCGCCCGGCGACCAGCGGAAACCAGAGACCACCTCGTCGAAGACCAGGACCGTCCCGCAGGCCGCGGTAAGACCGCGTAGCTCCGCCAGCAGCCCGGCGGGCAGCGGCGCCGTACCCCAGGCCGCGCCGGACGGCTCGAGGATGACGGCCGCCACGTCGCCGTCCCGCAGCGCGTCCGCCACTGCCCCCGCGTCCGCAGGCACCACGGTGACCGCCTGGCCGAGAGCCGCGGGAACTCCGGCCGTGTCGGGCCCGAGGAACGGCGGGTCGGTGCCGAACGAGACCTGGTCGTGCCAGCCGTGGAAATGGCCGGCCAGCTTCACCACCCGCGCTCGGCCGGTGGCCGCCCGGGCGAGCCGAAGGGCCAGTAGCGAGGCCTCCGTGCCGCTTGAGGTGAAGCGAACAACCTCGGCCGAGGGCACCAGGTCCACGACCGCCTCGGCCCACTCGCATTCCAGCTCGTGGCACGCGCCCGGGTGGAACGCAAGCTCCGCCTGGCGGCGCACCGCCGCCACAACGCCGGGGTCGCTGTGCCCAAGGAGCAGGGCACCGTGACCCATCACGTAGCAGATGAGCTCGTGCCCGTCCAGATCCCATTTGTGCGCGCCTTCGGCCCGAGCGACGGCCATGGGAAACGGCGCTGCGCGCCGCACGTCGTGGGTGACGCCGCCGGGCAGCACCCGGCGGGCCCGCTGCGACAGGGACTTCGATCGTGGGTTCGTGGCTGCCCACGCCTGCGTGGGCCTTATCGGCGCAGCACCGCGGACCTCTTCCTCCCGGGTTGTCATGGCATCATTCTCCCTGGCCCAATTCTCCCCGGCCCACCCGGATGGTGCTCACGGGAGGTCCCGACGCGCCCGGCGTGGTAGCCGGCCCGCCAGCACGGCGATGTGCTCGGGACCGATGCCGCAGCATCCGCCGATGAGCTGAGCGCCGCGATCCGCCCAGGCGATGGCTTCCTGGAGATACTCGTCGGGAGTCAGCCCGTTGAAGACCCACTCCGGTGCCGCCCAGTCGCCGGATTCGGCATAGACCCCGACGGGCCCGGCGAATTCGGACCTTATGATGTCGATCGCCTCCGGGACGACATCGGGCTTGGCGTGCATCACGGTGACGGCGGCCAGCGCCGGATCAGCCAGCTTGCTCACAAGCTGGGCAAAACTGTCTCCCTCGCCCAGTTCGGGATCAGCGCCGAGCGTGCCGTCGTCCAGCCGCACCGGGGAGAGGCCGAGCCAGACCGGCAGCCCGGTCTCGGCCGCCGCCTGCAGCGCGGCTCGGCCGTAGCTGGGGGCCTCCATCAACTCCAGGGCGATCAGGTCGACGCCGGCCTCGGCCAGCAGCCCGGCCTGCTCACGGAAGTCGGCCAGGCTCGGGAACCGGTCCGCGGCGGCCGGGCCCACCTCGTTCCGGCCGTGCATGGCGACCGGGCAGAACGCTGACATGGAGCCGGCCACCGCGACCGCGCGCCCGTCGGCTGCGGCCTCGCGCGCCCGCAGCGCCGCCGCGACGGCATTGCGGTTGGCGTCGGCCACGCGGCTGCCCAGGCCCGCGGGCTCCAGCGCGGCCCGGCTGGCCGCGAACGTGTTCGCGATGATGACCTCGGCGCCGGCCCGGATGTAGGACTCGTGGACGCGCTGCAGCACCTGGGGCTGCTCCAAGTTCGCGCGGCCGCTCCACGCCTCGTCATCCATCGGCACGCCCTCGGCCTGCAGTTGGGTCCCCGTCCCGCCGTCGATGATCACCACGTCGCCATCGGCCAGCCGCTGGGCAATTTCCTCGGCTACGCTCACTGCGGACTCCTTCCTCGCGCCCGCCCGCGCCGGGCCGCGCCAGCATGCTAGCAAGCGGGGTGCGGCGCCGGTTCGCCGCTCTGCCGGGAAAGCCCAAGTCCGCAGGGCCATGCGCCTCGCGGCGGGCGGATCCGCCTGACCGGCGCGGCGGCATCATCTGCAACGCGGTCGCGCCGGGCCCGGAGCCAGCCATCAATCCCTTTGGGTCGGGACGGCAGCCACGCCATGCTCACGTCGCGCACCGTATGCATCGATAATTTTAATTTGATGAACAGTAATATGAAGGACCTACATTTGTACATGGCCTGCAGTTTTCGAGGTCGTGGGACTGCATTGACCTCAGTACGGAGCGATTTTATGTAGCGGTCTTGTCCATTTGGATTATGCCGGTGAGATGCGGTAACACGGCCAGTACCAGCCACGCCCGCCCAGTCGGACTGAGCCTCTGGCGCGCGGTGTGGCCATGGCCCGGGCTTGGCCCTGTAGCTTTTGCGGCATGGTGCTGCCCGAGCCGGGCTGGATGAGCATCGCCACCGAGTTCAAGGCCGCGTCACACCCATCAAACGATCTGCCTCAGCGAGGCGCGGTCGGCGGCCTGCTCGTTGCGGAAGCCGGTGTAGTCGCCATCTGCGACCTTAGCCTTACCGCTGGTGAGCGTCGTCGATTCCGGGATGACGGCCGAATCTGACCCCATCGTTCGCGGGCACGCCGTAGCGCTACAGAGTACGCGGGTGTTGTTGCGTTGGCCCGACAAAGGCGATCGAATAGCAATATTTGGTCCCCATTTGTGGACCGGCACGCGTTAGAGTGTCCACGCCGGCTAACCAGCGAGACTATGCGCGCAGAATCTCCTTGCGGAGGGCGACCCGTGTTAGTTCCGCTGGGGCGGCTGGCGCTTCAGCGGCCAGCGAGCGGAATGCCGTCCGGTTGGGCGCCACGCAGGTCAGCTGCGGAAAACCGGGATCGTTTCGCCAGCTTCCAGCGCGGTATCCGGCTGGACCGCGTCGCAGCCACGGGGGGACCCCGACAGCGAAGGAGGCGCGACCTCATGAGGGGCATCATCACCCCGGCCACGCGGCGCGGTCACCCGGACGTTGGTGAATGTGCAGCAGGCGCACAGCGCTCAGTCGACGTGATAATCCCCAGGGATGATCGACTGTGACAGGAGGCGCCGGTGTCGGTCTCGGGTCACGGTGACGGGGTGCCCCCTGGCGACGGTCGTTATCCCCCGCTCGATGATGACGAGCGGCCGGAGGACGGGGTTCAGCTGGTTCGGCCGTATGCGGTGACGGGTGGACGGACGAAGCCGCGGTACCAGCTGGAGATCGAGGCGATGGTGGCGGCCACATACCACGAGCCGCGTGACCTGTCGCTGCTCGACGCCGAGTGCCGGGCGATCGTTGAGTTCTGCCGGGATTGGCAGTCGGTGGCTGAGATCTCCGCTGTGCTGCGGATGCCGCTGGGGGTGGCGCGGATCTTGATCGCCGACCTGGCCGCGGACGGCCTGGTGCGAATCCACCAGCTCAACCACGCTCAGGGCGGCCCGAGCGTGAAGCTACTTGAAAGGGTGCTCAGTGGACTTCGCAGACTCTAGGGCGGTCTCGGGCGTGCCGCCCGACTCTTCGATCACCTCAGTGAAGATCGTTGTGGCGGGTGGTTTCGGCGTGGGGAAGACCACGTTCGTCGGGTCGGTGTCCGAGATCACCCCGCTGACCACCGAGGCCGAGATGACCTCCGCGTCGGAAGACGTGGACGACCGGTCCCACACGCCGGACAAGTCCACGACGACCGTTGCGATGGACTTCGGCCGGGTCACGCTTGACGCCGGCCTGATCCTGTACCTGTTCGGCACGCCGGGACAGCGCCGGTTCTGGTTCATGTGGGACGACTTGATCCACGGGGCGATCGGGGCGGTGGTCCTGGTGGACACCCGCCGGCTGGCCGACTCGTTTCCGGCGGTGGACTATTTCGAGTCCGCGGGGCTGCCGTTCATCGTGGCGGTGAACGGGTTCCACGGCGATTTCCCGCATACGATCCTCGACGTGCGGGAGGCGCTGTCGGTCAGCCGGCATGCGCCGATGATCCAGTGCGACGCCCGGCAGCGCCCGTCGACCAAACATGTGCTGATGACCCTGGTCGAGCACGCTCTAGCGGTCGCTCGCTGATTGCCGGGTAATTCGGCTATGTCGGCTGCAGCCCACACCGAGGAGCCAGGAAAAACATGAGAGAACACGCAGGAATCAGGGGGCACGGACTTTCGGCGGCGGACATATGAGCCGGCCCGAGCATCCCGTTACCGATCTCAACTGGCTGGTCACCAGCTTCCCCGAGGAGGTTCCCGATGTGGCCCATGCCGTGGTGGTGTCCGCTGAGGGGCTTACTCTTGCCGTCAGCGACGGACTCCCGCAGGAGCGGGCGGATCAGCTCGCCGCGGTCACGTCCGGGCTTACCAGCTTGACCCAGGGCGCCGCGCGATTGTTCGAGGGCGGCGTGGTCGTGCAGACCGTGGTCGAGATGCAGGCAGGCCTGCTGGTGATCATGGCGATCGGCGATGGGGCGAGCCTGGCCGTTCTGGCCGCGCCGGCCTGTGACCTCGGGCTGTTGGCCTACGAAATGACCCTGCTGGTCGAGCGGGCGGGACGGGTGCTGACCCCCGCCGCCCGCACAGTCGACCACGCCAGGGTGGCCAGGAACGGGCCGCAGTGATCAGGCCTGGGGTATACGCATCCTCACAGCGGCAGGCCCTGTTCCAGTAGGGCAAGTGCCTCGTCGATGCTGCCGAACGAGTCAGCGAAATCCCGGCCCTCGGCCCAGCCCTCCCACGGGATAGTGATCGACATGATCACGCCCACGATGGCGCCCGCGACCGTGCGGACGGCCAGGTCGTCCGCCGCGCGCCCGGAGCGCTTGGCCAGCGCCTCGGCGATCCCCCCGATGGCCCGGGCGAACTCGTCGAGCGCCCGCGCCCGGATCTCAGGCACGGTCATGGTGAGCCTGGTGGTCTCGCGGATGACGTCCACGTCGGCGGCGGTGTACGAGGCGAAGACCTGCCGGGTGGCGGCCCGGACGGCGGCCACCGGGCCAAGCCCGGGCGGCTGCCGCTCAAGCGCCTCGATCATCCGGGTGTCCATGTCGTCTTGCAGGACCACGTCTTCCTTGGTCGGGAAGTACCGGAAGAACGTGCTCGGCGACACCTCCGCCGCCGCGGCGATCTGCTCCACGGTGGTGTTCTGGTAACCCTTCTCGCGGAACAGCCGCAGCGCGTGCTCCCGTAGCGAAGCGCGCGTCCTGGCCTTCTTCCGCTCGCGCAGGCCGCCGGACTGCGGGGCGTCGAGCATGTCCGTCACACCTCCAGGTGTTCCCTGTCGGCGCCGATCTCACCGGGCTCAGCGCCAGGAACAGCCCCGTCGGCGCGGCGCGGCAGGAAGATAAGCGCCAGGATCGCGCAGCCGATGGCGATGCCGCCGCAGACCCACATCATCGTGTCAAGGCCGTGGACGAACGCGGTCCTGACCTCATCGAGCAGCGCCGCTGAACCCAGCGCGTGCGCCACCCCGACGCCCCCGACCACGCTGCTCTTGGCGGCGGCCGCAGCCGACGCGGGCAGCCCGGCCAGGCTGAGGTGGGTGCGGTACACCGAGCCAAGTATGGTGCCGAGCACGGCCACCCCGATCGTGGCGCCCACCTGCCGCAGCGCGGAGATCACCGCCGAGCCCGAGCCGCTGCGCTCGGCCGACAGCGCGGACAAGGCCGCGTTCATCGTCTGCGGCATGGCCAGGCCAAGCCCCAGGCCGAAGGTGGCCAGCCACCCCGCCGCGAACCCGGTCCCGCTCGCGGTCTTGGTCATGGCCCCCACCACCAGCGCGGCGGTCATGATCGTGAATCCCACCGCGACCAGCGACTTCACCCCGGCCAGCGGCGCGCGCGCCCGGCCGGACCCATCCTTGCGCGCCGTGGCCAGCCGCGTGCTCGAGATCATGCCGACGACAAGCCCGCCGATCAGCGGCAGCAGCCGCAGCCCGCTGCCCATGGCGTTCGCGCCCTGCACCTCCTGGAAGTACTGCGGCATCGCGAAGAAGATGCCGAACATCGCGAACGAGACCAGCGTGGCAAGCAGCGTGCCCCAGGTGAATGCGGCCGACCGGAACAGGCTGAGCTGGATCAGCGGGCGCACCCGGCCGGTCCCGGGCTGCTCGCGCCCGGTGAGCCAGCGCTCCCAGGCCACGAATCCGACCAGCACCGCGATCCCGGCGACAATGGTGGCCAGCGCCGCGGCGTCGCTCCAGCCGTTCTCGTCGGCCTTGATGAAGCCATAGGTCAGCCCGGCCAGTCCCGCGCTTGACAGGACCACGCCGACGACGTCCACGCTCGGCCGCTGCTGGCTACGCGACTCGGGCAGCAGGAAAACGACGGCGACGACGGCCAGCGCCACCACGGGGACGTTGATCAGGAAGACCGAACCCCACCAGAAGTGGTCGAGCAGGTACCCGCCCACGATCGGGCCGATCGGGAAGCTGATGAAGGTCGCCGACGCCATCAGCGCGATCGCCTTCTGCCGCTCCTCGGGGCCGAACAGCACCGGGATCACCGACAGGGACAGCGGGAAGATGGCCGAGGCTCCGATGCCGAGCACGGCCCGGGCCGCGATCAGCTCACCGGTGCTTGCCGCGTAGGCGCAGGCCGCCGAGCTGGCGCCGAACAGCACCAGCGCCACGAGCAGCACTTTCTTGCGCCCGAGCCGGTCGCCGAGCAGCCCCGCCGGCAGCATCGCGGCCGCGAGCACCAGGCTGTAGGCGTCCGAGACCCACTGCAGATCGCTGGCCGAGGCGTGCAGGTCGGTGGCGATCGTGGGCAGGGCCAGGTTGAGCACGGTCAGGTCAAGCCCGACTACCAGCACGCTGGCCGCGATCGCGACCAGCGCCCACCACTTCCGCGAGGAGCGGTCCGCCTCGGCGGTTTCCATTTTGGCTGGCACTTCCTTCCGGTAGCGGCACTCAAGTGAGAGCTACTATCAAAAGTATGTGACGTTACTTTGGCAGTGTCAAGCAGGATGTCCCGGTGCGCGCACCACGGTCCGTTCGGAAAAAATCTAAAAAAACAGGTGCACCATATCGATCACCCGATCGTCATCGTCGAGGACCAAGACGACACGCCATTTGTCCAGCGTGGTGCAGGGGTGCGAGATGCCGAGGACCACCAGATCACCGGGCCGCAACCCGGCGTCGGCGGCCAGCTTCAGGTACGCGTGCTGGTCGTTGAGATCGGTCACCTGCCAGCCCGCGGTGCCGCAGTCGCGGCCCGCCACCCGAAGGGGCACCGGCAGGCCCTGGTCGAAGCCGACGTCGCGGCGGCCCGCGCCGAGCAGGGCCAGGCCGGGCTCGGGCCTGGACAGTACCTGTGCCCAAAGCTCGAGCGCGGGCCGCAGCGCGGGCGCGCCCGTCACGCCGCGCCCGGTCGGCGAGACCGCCCGGTAGAACCCGTGATCGTGGGTCAGATACGCGCCGCTGCGCAGGATGACCTGCACCGTGGCGCCGTCCCCCGCGGTCAGCTCCCTGGCGACCACGTCGAAGTACGCGCTGCCGCCGGCCGTGACGATCGGCGGGCCGGACGGGACGGTCACGTCGCCAAGCGCCGCGTCCAACGTTGAGGCCAGCGCCCGGATCCGTCGGCAGAACGCGGCGACCGCGGCCTCCCCGCCCGCCAGCGTCCCCTCGTACCCGGCCACCCCCGCGACCGCGAGTGTGCCGGTGGCCTGCGCCGCCTTCGCCGCGTCGAGCGCCTGTCCGTCGGTCCGGCAGCCGGTGCGGCCGCCGGCGTGGCCGATCTCCACCAGGACCGGCAGCCGCCGCCCGGCCTGATGCCGGCGCAGCGTCCGATCGAGGATGGCCACGCCGTCCGCGCTGTCGACGTAGCAGTACGCCTCGAAGCCGGGATCGGCGGCCAGTTCGGCCGCCAGCCAGGCGATGCCGCCCTCGTCCACCAGTTCGTTGGCCAGCAGCAGCCGGCCGAAGCCGAACGCCCGGTAGGTCTGCAACTGGCCGATGCTCGCCACGGTGATCCCCCAGGCGCCGTGGGCCAGCTGCCGGGCGGCCAGCTCGGGGGACATGGCGGTCTTGCCGTGCGGGGCCAGCGCCACACCCGCCCTCGCGCTCCAGGCGGCCATCGCCGCGAGGTTGCCCGTCAGCGCGCTGTCCCGCAGGGTGAGCAGGGGATAGCCGACGCCCGCCTCGCGCAGCGCGGGCCGGGCCGCCGCCAGGCCAGCCGCGCTGGGGCCGCCCCGCAGCGACCCGAAGCCCTTCTCGACCGGCTCGACGGGTCGCTCGCGGAGCGCGCCGAGCCGCTCGGTGAGCAGCGGCGGTAGCGGATGTGTCACTTAGCCCTCCGATCCCGGGCGGCCGCGGGGCCGTGACCGGTTCCGCCCGAGTTGTTGCGATTCGCGTGATCGCCAGGTGATGATGAGACGACGCTACGACTGCGCACCGGACAATATGCCGGAAGGGGCACAGTGGCACGTGCTGTGCGGGGAGCCACCTTCCGCGACGTGTTCGCTGGCCGCGAGTTCCGGGCCCTGTGGTTCGCCGAGATCCTGTCCGTGTCCGGGGACCGCCTCGCCCTGGTCGCCCTCACCTTGCTGGTCTACGATCGCACGCGGTCGCCGTTGCTGGCCGGCCTGGTATACGCCACCGGATACCTGCCCTGGGTGATCGGCGGCCTGTTCCTGTCGGAACTGGCCGACCGGTATCCGCGGCGTTCGGTGATGGTGACCTGTGACGCCGTCCGCGCGGTCGTGGTTGCCGCCATGGTGCTGCCGCACATGCCGGTCTGGACGCTGGTGGCGCTGCTGTTCGCGGCCACGATGTTCGAGCCGCCGTTCGACTCGGCGCGAGCCGCCATCACGGCCGACATTCTGGACGGCGAGCGATACGTGCTCGGCACCGCGGTGACTCAGACGACGTTCCTGGCCAGCCAGGCGCTCGGCGCGGTCGCCGGCGGGGTCGCGGTCGCCTTCCTCGGCGTCCGCCCCGCGCTGGCCATCGACGCGGCCACGTTCGCCCTGTCAGGCTTGCTGGTCGGCCTGGGTACCAGGGCCAGGCCGGCGGCGGCCAGGCCGGAAACGTTCAAGCAGTCGCCGCTGGAGCGGATGGCGGCAGGCCTGCGGCTGGTGTTCGGCGACCGGGCGCTGCGAACCCTGCTGCTGTTCGGCTGGCTGGTGGTCTTCTACACGATCCCGGAGGGGATCGCCGCCCCGTATGCGGCAAGACTCGGCGGAGGGTCCATCGCGACCGGCCTGGTGATCGCGTCGACCGTGCTTAGCACGACGATCGCGACGCCGCTGTTCAGCCGGTTGCTCGGTCCGCGCAGGCGGACCGACTGGATGGGCCCGCTTGCGGTCCTGACCTGCGCGTCGCTGGTGTGGATAGCCCTCCGCCCGGGTCTGGCGGTCTCGCTGGCGATCTTCTCGGTGTCGGCTGTGTTCGCCGTGTACCAGCTTGCTGCTAATACCGCGTTCGTGGTCAGGGTGCCGAACGAGCGGCGGTCTCAGGCCTTCGGCATCGCCAGCATGGGCGTGATCGTGGGCCAGGGAGCGACCTTCGTGGCCGCGGGCGCCGCAGCGGAGGTGGTGACCCCGGCTACGGTCATAGCGGTGGGCGGGGGGATCGGCGCGGTGGCCGCGTTCGCCCTGACGCTCCGGTGGCGCCACGTGTCACCACCGGGCGGACGTCATACGGCCAGGCCTCGTGCCGGCCGCGCCGAGACGCGAGGTTCGGTGCGGTTGCCGGGTTCTGGATAACGAAGTGTTCTGGATAACAGTGCCTTCTGGATAACAGAGGCTTGCCGCTTGGGGGACTCAGGTCCATGTGTCGCGCATCAGGGTGTCTTCCTCGTGTAGGACTGAACTGGCTGGCGGGTGGTCACGTCCAGACACTGCGCATGCTCTGCCCCTCCCTTCGGCGGTGAAATGTGGCCGGAGCCACCGCTCGCGGAATATGCACACTGGGTAATCGCCTCGGGGTCGATCACTACCATTTAGCTCCCGTTTGTCGCGCGATGTGCCGAAATCGGAGCTAATAGTGTCCAAGATGGCTACAGATGGGTTATGGTAGCTATACGGAGCTAGTCATTTACGGTGAGCTGCCGGACTAGACAGGAGCCTGTCGAGTCCCATCTGGAACGGTGGAGCATGGAAGCCTCCTCCCTCACCCGGCGCGTGCTCGCGCACGCCGTCATCCGGGACTGGGCCTGGTGGAAGCTGCCCTGGCTGCTGCGCAGTTATGTCGGTGGCGTCGTGGCCGGCGCGTTCGCGCTTGGCGCGGCCGAGGCCGTCCGTACATCCTGGCACGCCGCGGACGCGGCGAAGTTCGCCCTGCTGCTCGGCTGCGCCATGGTGTCGGTCGCGGCCACGCCCAGGATCGCCTACCTGCACGGCAAGATCACCAGGGACTTCATCACCGTGTGGGTGCTGCCTGTGGCGATCTTGCTGCCGCCGGTGTACGCCGTGGCGGCCCCCATCCCGCTGCTCATGCTGACCCAGTGGCTGGTGTTCCGGGGCCTGCTGTACCGCCGGGTGTTCACCGCCGCCGCCATGAGCCTGGCCTACGCCACCGCGTCCATCGCCTTCCGGGCGTTCCCGCCGTCCTTCGCCGGCGGCTCGGTCGGCGCCGGCACGCACGCCCTGACCTGGACCGTGGCCGTCGTCCTGGCCGAGATCATCGGCGGACGCGGGCACAGCGCCCTGATCGGCATCGCCATCAAGGTGGCCGATCCAAGCACCCGGCTGGCCGACCAGCTCAGCCGCAAGGCGCTGCAGGCCGAATTCACCGAATCCAACCTGGGCGTCCTGATCACCCTGATCGTCGCCGTCAACCCGGTGCTTGCCGTCCTCGCCGTTCCCACCTGGCTGCTTGTCCGGCGGTTCATGGTGCACGACCAGCTCCTGGCCCAGTCCCGGGTCGACACCAAGACCGGGCTGCTCAACGCGTCGACCTGGGAACAGGAGGCGGCCACCGAGGTCGCCCGCGCCGTCCGCACCGGCAGCCCGCTGGCTTTGGCCCTGGTCGACATCGACCACTTCAAGCTGGTCAACGACACCCACGGCCACCTGGTGGGAGACAAGACGCTGCGCGCGGTCACCGGCGCGCTGCGCAGCCAGCTGCGGGCCTACGACCTGGCCGGACGGTTCGGCGGGGAGGAGTTCGCCATCCTGCTCCCGCACGCCCGCGAGGTCGACGCCCTGAACGTGGCCGAGCGGCTGCGCGTCCACATCGCGGGCCTGTCCATCCCGGTCCGCGACGACGATGAATCCGGCCCGTCGGTCAAGGTCACCATCTCCGTCGGCGTCGCGGCCCTGGAAGGCGAATCCCGCGAGCTGACCGACATGCTGGCCGCCGCCGATGCCGCGCTTTACCACGCCAAGGAAACCGGGCGCAACAAGACCCACATCGTCAACGCCATCGCCGCCCAAGCCTCGTAGGCCGTAGCCTCGTCGCTACCCTGATGGGTCCGAGTCGGCCGCGCGCACCGCGCGCACGCCGTCGATCTCCTGCAGCCGAGCCGCCAGGTCGGTCATCGAGCCGCGCCCGTTGAGCGCCAGCACGACCGACACCATCCGGTCAGCCCGGCTCGCGTCCCCGCCTCTGGACCGGCCGCCTGACCGGCCGCCGCCGGCCAGGCCGTTCCCCTCAGGGAACCCGTCAGAGTCGTCGCTGCTGATGCTGACCTCGCCCACCCGGAACCGCTGGCTGGTGCAGATCTCAAGGACGCGGCGCAGCACCCCGCGCCCGTCCACGTACTCGATCTGCAACGTCGAGGTCGTGATGCCCATCCTCGGTACCAGCCCGGCGACGAAGGGCAGGAGGTACATCCCTGCGAAGTACAGGCCGGTGACGGCCGCCGCCAGCCCGGCCAGACCCCCGCCGCAGGCCATGCCGATCCCGGCCACCAGCCAGATGACCGCCGCGGTGGTGAGGCCGCGAACCAGGTCCTTCCTGACGAAGATCAGGCCGGCGCCGATGAACCCGACGCCGGACACGATCTGGGCGGCAACCCGGGACGGGTCAAGAACGATGTGACCAGGGACCAGCACGTCGCTGAACCCGTACTTGCTGACCAGCGTCATCAGGGCCGCGGCCACGCCGACCAGGGTGTGGGTCCGCAGCCCGGCCGCCTTCTGGCGAACCTCGCGCTCCAGCCCGATCAGCCCCGACAGCACGAAGGCCAGGCCGAGCTCGCCGAACTGCAGCCAGCCCTGACCGCCCGAGATGCCCAGGCTCCCGGCCAAGGGGTTCGCGCTGGCCAGGGCCGACGCACTGGCTGCCACGGTTCTCCTCCCGTCCCGCGCTCCCTGAGCCCGACCTAACTTCACTTCCATCTTGTGGCCGTGCTAACCGTCGCCGCGGGCCAGAAAACGCTATGATCAAACCTTCTGGACCGAAGAGGCCATTTCCTGCCCGGAATCGGGCAGGAAATTTGCTAAAACGACCCCCGGAGCATAGGAAGTGTGTCATGCCCGACCCGTTTCCGCAGGACCTCGCGCGCTATCTGGCCACCTCCACCGGTCTGCCGCCGGCCACCGCGGTTCGGGTCATCGCCGACATCACCACGTACTTCAGCGAAACGATCGACGAGTTCGTCCGCAGGCGGCACGCCGAGCTGCGGCGGGGCCAGCACCGCAACGACGAGATCTGGCCCGTGATCGCGGCCGAGGCCGGGCACCGCAGGTTCGCCGCGCCCGGCCTGTCGCAGCGCCAACTCCGGCGCATCGTGTACGGGTAGCCCGGTTTGCCAACGGAACTGTCAACAGACAAGGAGAGCCTGCGTGTGCGGAATCGTCGGCTACATCGGCCGCAGAGATGCCATCCCCGTGCTGCTCGAGGGCCTGCGGAGCCTGGAGTACCGGGGGTATGACTCGGCCGGCCTTGCCGTCATCCACCGGAACCGGCTCCAGGTCACCAAGACCGCGGGCCGGGTACAGGACCTCAGGGACCGGGTGAACGACAGGGCCAAGGCGACGATCGGCATCGGCCACACCAGGTGGGCCACGCACGGCGAGCCGAACGATGTCAACGCCCACCCGCACACGGACTCCGCCGGGCGCATCGCGGTCGTCCACAACGGGATCATCGAAAACGCCGAGCCGCTCAGGGACGCGCTGACCAGGCGGGGCGTCACACTGGTCAGCGACACCGACACCGAGGCGCTCGCGCACATGATCGCGGCCGAGGTCGGCCAGGACGGCCGGCCAGCCAGCCTGGAGGACGCGGTCCGCCGCGTAATGCGCCGCGTGGAGGGCACCTACGGCCTGGTTGTGCTCGACACCGAGCATCCGAACGAGCTCGTGGTGGCGCGCAACGGCAGCCCCATTGTGCTTGGCATCGGCGACTCCGAGATGTTCGTCGCGTCCGACGTGGCCGCGCTCGTGCGCTACACCAGGCAAGTGGTGTACCTGGACGACGCAGAGGTGGCCACGGTGCGCGCCGCCGACTACCGGACGATGCCGCTTGACGCCCTGTCGTCGGTTGCGGGGCCGTCAGGTGACGGCGGGCGGCGGGCCACCGGCCCCAGCAAGGCGCCCACCACCGTAGAGGCCGAAGCAGGCGACTACGAGCTTGGCCCGTACGAGAACTTCATGAGCAAGGAGATCCACGAGCAGCCCGAGGCGCTGCGCCGCGCCCTGCGTGGCCGGCTCGACGACAGGTTCGCCACGGCCAGGCTGGGTGGGCTCAACCTGGACGCGCGCCAGCTCAGGTCGTTCAGGCAGGTCAAGTTCCTCGGCTGCGGCTCGGCTTACTACGCGGGCCAGATGGGCGCGGTCCTGGTCGAGGAGCTGGCTCGCATCCCGTCCGATGCCGAGCCTGCGTCGGAGTTCAGGTACCGCAACCCCGTGGTCGACCCGGACACGCTGTACGTGGCCGTCAGCCAGTCGGGGGAGACGCTGGACACGCTGATGGCGGTCCAGGAACTGCGCCGCAAGGGCGGCCAGGTCATCGGCGCGGTCAACGTGGTCGGCAGCGCGATCGGGCGTGAGTGCGGCAGCGGGGTCTTCCTGCACGCGGGCCCGGAGATCGCGGTCGTGGCCACGAAAACCCTGACGAACATGGCGGCCTCGTTCGCCATGCTCGCGCTGCTGCTCGGCCGGGTCCGTGACCTGTCCGCCGCGTCCGGCCAGCGGATCGTGGCGGGCCTGCGCGCGCTGCCGGGGCAGATCGACGAGATCCTGGCCAGCGAGGAGCAGATCGCCGAGGTCGCCCGCCGGTTCGCCACCGCCGAGCACATGTTCTTCATCGGCCGGGTCCGCGGCTGGCCAGTGGCCCGCGAGGGCGCGCAGAAGCTCAAGGAGGTCTCCTACGTGCATGCCGAGGCCTACCAGGCGGCCGAGCTGAAGCACGGCCCCCTGGCCCTGATCAACGCCTCGATGCCGAGCGTGGTCATCGCGCCCGCCGACGAGCTGACCTCGAAGAACATCTCAACGATCGAGCAGATCAAGGCGCGAGGCGGCCCGGTCATCGCGGTCACGAGCACCGAGCTGCCCGCGTCCGTAGCCGACGCGGTCATCCGCGTCCCGCGCGCCGAGCCTGAGCTGGAGCCGCTGCTGCTCAACGTGCCGTTGCAGCTGCTCGCCTATCACGTCGCCGCCAAGCTGGGCCGCGACATCGACAAGCCACGCAACCTGGCCAAGAGCGTCACCGTCGAATAGACGCGCCCGCGCGCCGTGCCCGGGTGAAGGCCCCGCGCCCCGGTGCCCGGGTGAAGGCCCCGCGCCCCAGTGCCCGGGTGAAGGCTCCGCGGGTCAGTGCAGCGGCTGCCAGTCTTCCAGCGGGCCGGGGACGCCCGGCAGCGGCTGCTCGCACCAGACGACCTTGCCGGCCGGCGTGCGGCGCGCGCCCCAGCGCTTGGACAGCTGGCGGACGACCTGGAGGCCGCGGCCGTTCTCGTCGTCCCCGTTGGCCTGGCGCAGCCTTGGCAGCGCGGCCGAATTGTCGAGCACCTCGCAGACCAGCGCCTTCTCGTTGACCAGGCGCAGTGTCACCGGCCCGTGGGAGTACCTGACCGCGTTGGTCACAAGCTCGGAGACCAGCAGCTCGGTGGTGGGGATCATGTCGTCAAGGCCCCACCGCTTCAGCGGCTCGGCCAGCACCGACCTGGCCTCCCGCACCGCGGTCAGCTTGGGCGCGAACGTCCACGAGGCGTGATTGTCCTCGGGCAGCCGCCGCAGCCGCGCGATCAGCACGGCGATGTCGTCGCGCTGATCGTCGGAGTACACCCCGTCCAGCGTGGCCTTGCACAGGTCCTCAAGCGGCGTGGTCGGCGAGGTGGGACCGAAGATGCCGCGCAGCCGGGCCAGCCCGTCGCTGATGTCCTGGCCCTTGTTCTCGACCAGGCCGTCGGTGTAAAGGACGAACAGGCTCCCGTCCTCCACCTTGAACCGGCGGCTTGGCACGTCGCCGTCGCCGATTCCAAGCGGCGGCGCGGGCGTGACGTCCAGCAGCTCGTTGCTGCCGTCCGGATGCACCAGCAGCGGCGGCAGGTGCCCGGCCACGGCCACCTCGCAGTCGCCGCTGACCGCGTCGTAGACCGCGTAGGCGCACGTCGCGAAGTGCGGTTCGCGCTCGCCGAGGGTGTGCATGAGCTCATCGAGTTGCTGCAGCGACTCGGCCGGCGGCAATTCAAGCATGGCCAGGGTGTGGATGGCGGTGCGCAGCCGGCCCATGGTGACCGCGGCGCGCACGCCGTGCCCGGCGACGTCCCCGACCACCAGCGCGACGCGCCCCCCGGGCAGCGCGATGGACTCGTACCAGTCGCCGCCAACCTCGATCAGCTTGCTGCCAGGCAGGTAACGGTGCCGCACCTCGACTGAGGACGGCGCCGAGAGCCCGGTGGGGAGCATGCTCCGCTGCAGGGTAAGCGCGGTGGCGTGTTCCCGGCTGTAGCGGCGCGCGTTGTCGATGAACATCGCGGCGCGGGACGCGAAGTCCATCCCGATGTCGATGTCGTAGGCGTCGAACCGGCGGAACCCCTCCTGCCTGGTGCAGGCGAAGAACCCGAGCATGGTCCCGCGGGCGACCAGCGGCAGCATCAGCATCGAGGCGCCGGACAAAAGCTTGCCCACCGGCTTGCGCCGCCACGCCTTGGCGATCTGCGCGGCCTGGCCCTTGCTGACGGTCGTCTCGAGCACGGGCTTGGCCGTGTCCATGCAGTTGTAGTACGGCGTGTCCGCCGGGTAGCGCAAGATCTCCCCGGTCGGGAAGGCCGCTTCCCAGGCTTGGTCCTTGCGGTCATGCCGCAGCGCGATCCGGCGCAGGGGCAGCGATCCCTCGGGCCCGTGCGAGGGCAGCTCGTCGTCCCCGGCCAGGCTTTCAAGCAGCAGCAGGTCGGCCGCATTGCAGAAGTGCGGGACGAGCGCGGCGAGCAGCTCGCTCGCCACCTGCTCGATGTCGAGCGTGTCGCCGATCCTGGTGAACGTGTCGTCAAGCATCTGCTTGCGCATGACCGCGGGATCGACGAACCGCTCGGCCCGCGGCACGGGAATCCGCAGCAGGGCGAGTGCGGCCAGGCTGGTGCCGCCCGCCCGCATCGGGTGAACGGTCACCACCGCCTCGGCCGGCCGTCCCTCGCTGGTCTCGATGGTCAGCATCGCGCTGCCCTCGCGATCGGAGCGGATGGCTTCGAGCAGCCCGCTGACCGCGGCGGTGCCGTCACCAGACCGGGCCGGATTCGAGTTCGCCTGGGCCGCGTGCACCGTCAGGTCGCTGAGCTGGGCGCCGAGCAACTCCTCAGGCTCGCGCGCCAGGATCAGCGGCGCGTTGCGGTCATGCTGCACGATGCGCCCGTCGTAATCGATGCCGAGAATGAGGGTGCGCACGGAGGAGGACAGCGCGGGCACGACGCCGTCGGTCCCGAGCCCTCCGGCGAAGCTCTCATGGGTTTCGGCTATGCCGTTCCCCCGGCGAGCCGGGGAGTCCGCGGGACCCCCGGCCTCCACTGCCCCCACCGGGTCGACGCGACCGGTGCCGACAGCGTTTCTGCGGCCTCGCCTGGACCCGTTAGCTGGGTTTTCAGCGTTTCGAGTGGCCTTAGGGGTCGGCGGGCCCGGGGCGCGCTTCGGCGGGACACCGCCCTCGGGGCTTTCCCCAAGAGCGCTGCCCTTGGCCGACATGCCGGATGTCATGTCTGTCTCCTGATGGCATCGCTGGCTGCGCTCGTGTCAATTATGGGCCACAGACGGCACGTTCAGACAGGCGTTCCGGTCACTTACCTTAATCCGCAAAAGTAATGTTTATGCAGGATTGACTTAATTCGCGGGGGGCCCTCACTGCTAAACTGCTAACCTCAAGTATCGTTGAGGTTAGCGCATGACGCAGGTCCGGCCCGTGCCCAGGGAGATCACCGTCGGCCAGCTGGCCGCCCGCAGCGGCGTGACGGTCTCCGCCCTGCATTTCTACGAGGCCAGGGGCCTGATCTCGGCCCGCCGCACGGTGGGCAACCAGCGCCGCTACCCGCGGGCGATGCTACGGCGGGTGGCGTTCATCCGGGCCTCACAGCGCGTCGGCATCCCGCTGAGCCGGATCAAGGAGGCCCTGGACACGCTGCCCTCCCGCCGCACGCCCACTTCGCGGGACTGGGCCCGCCTGTCCGCGGACTGGCGCCGCGACCTCGACGAGAGGATCAGGCAGCTGGAGGACCTGCGAGACCGGCTGACCGGGTGCATCGGCTGCGGATGCCTGTCGCTGACCGACTGCCAGCTGGCTAATCCCGACGACGTGCTCGGCGCCCAGGGCGCCGGCCCCCGCAGGCTATCAGCGAAGGCGCTATCACCGAAGGCGCTATCACCGAAGGCGGGCCACGGCCAGGGCAGCGGCGAGCAGGATGATGGCCCATGATGCCGCCCGCAGGGCCTGCTCGAGCGGAGCGAGCAGGCTGTCGGCGGTGATCGGTACGCTGCGGCCGTCGCCGAAGGCGATGCTGCCCTCGACCCGCACCGCCCGGCGCCGGATGTTCCGCGCCGGGGTACTGAGCCGCCGCTGGGCCGCGGACAGGGCGAACGCGCCGATCGCGGCCAGGACCGGCGCCAGCGCCAGCGAGCCGGCCTGAGCCACGTAGGCGGTCAGCACGGGAAACGCCCCCCAGGCGGCCGCGAAGCCGAAGTCGGTGTGCATGACGCCGCCGAACAGTTCGGCGTTGTACGCGATCACCAGGACCGGTCCGGCCACCATGAACGGGATCAGCGTCCACCCGACCTTGGACACCCCGACCACCCCCAGGGCCAGCGCGCCGGCCAGGCCGACGACGACCACCGCCACCAGGACCGACGACGGGATCCTGGTTCGCAGCGGCCGGCCTCGTAGTTCGTCGAGCGCATGCGCGGCCAGCCCCACCGCGAGGAAGAACGCAAGCACGGTAGCGATCAGGCGGCTTGTCTGCACCCGCGGCGCGAGCGCCGCGCCGATGACCGAGTAGGACAGATGCCAGGCCGTGTACGGCGGATGCAGCAGTGTCCACCAGTCCCGCCATCCGCCCGGCCGGGCCGCATAGTACGCCGGAGGTGTGGCCGATTCGCCGTCGCCGTCAGCGTCGTCATTGTCAGGCGCCGGCACGAGTGCCCCACATGACCAGGCCGCCGCCGAGGCTCATGATCCGGGTGCCCACGTCGGTGAATCCGGCCTCCTGCCAGGCCTGCACCGTCCAGGACACCGGGTACCTGCGGTAGTGGGCCGAGATGTTCGGGCCGAGGAACCGGCCGACCCGGTACCACTGCGGCCCGCCAAGCAGCAGGCCGCCCGCCGGCAGCACCAGCCTCGTGTACGCCCACCAGGCCGGCCGCCACACCACCCCGCCAGGGACGCAGAACTCCAGGCTGGCCATGGCGCCGCCGGGCCGAAGGACGCGGGCCAGTTCGGCCAGTGTGGCCAGCGGATCCTCGACATATCTGAGCAGGTAGGTAAATGTCAGCGCGTCGAAGCTGCCGTCGGGGAAGGGCAGTTGCTCCGCCCGCCCGGCCACCAGCCCGATTCGCTGCCCCCGGCCGGCCGCGCCCACCCGCCGGCGCCCCTGCCGCAACATCTCCTCGGTCAGGTCCACCCCCACGACCGTGACCCCGCCCCGTGCCTGCAGTTGCAGCGCCACCCCGGCCGTACCCGAAGCGACGTCAAGCACCAGCCCGTCCACCCGTCTCCCCCCGTCCGCTTGCAGCCCCGCGCCCGCCTGGAGCCCGTCCTCCGCTTGCAGCCCCGCGCCCGCTTGGAGCCCGTCCTCCGCTTGGAGCCCCGCGCCCGCCTGGAGCCCGTCCTCCGCTTGCAGCCCCGCGCCCGCCCGGGGCCCCCCGTCAACCCCGCGTCCGCCGTCGCCGTTCGCCGCTAGTACGCGCTCGACCATGGCCGACCGCCAGCGTCCGTTCTGCCCGAAGGAGAGAATCTCGGCCAGGCGGTCATACCTAGTCGGCAACGGACCGAACAGGTCACGCGCGAAGCGGTTGGGACCCGAAAAGTCGGCGGGCATGGCGGACCTCTCCGGCGTGGCGGCAGGCACGGTAATCCAACGGTGCCTGAGTACCCACGGTACGCCGCCGACATGCGCGGGGCAGGCGCCGAGGCGGGCTTCAGGCCCCGTCCCCGAGCCGCGGCGCGGGAACGGCGCTAATCGGGCGGGAGAGCGGCCCTGATCCGTTCCGCGTAGGCCTCGGCCGGGTCGGCCGCGTCGTAACGCTTGCGCGGCCCGAGCCAGAACCGCAGGCCGTCCCGCCGGTTCCTCGGGATGACGTGCAGGTGCAGATGGGGCACCGACTGGCTGACCACGTTGTTGATGAGGATCATCGAGCCGTCGGCGTGCAGCCCGTCCTCGACCGCGCGTTCAAGCCGCTGAGCCGTGAGGAAGAACTCAGGCACCTCATCGGCGGGCAGGTCGCTGAGCAGCACCACATGCCGCTTCGGCACCAGCAGGGTGTGCCCGAGGAACAACGGGCGATGATCAAGAAACGCGATCAGCCGCTCCGTCTCCAGAACGGTCACCGCCTTCTCCTCGCCCCTGATAATGGCGCAGAAGCCACACGTCGCTGCCATCAGCCGCCGCCCGAGATCGAAACCCGCATCCTGGCTAGGAGTTCTGGCTGAACTCGGTGTTGTGGCCGGTGATGGTGATCATGACGCCCTGCTGGGTGACGCTGACGTTCTGGATCGCCACCCCGGCCGGCAGCTTCGGGATCGTGACGCTGAAGTCGGCCAGGTTGCCAAGCACCGACGACGGTATCCCGCCGGCGTTGGTGACCTTGACGTTGATCGTGTCCGGGCCGGTCTGGGTGACCTGAGCCTCGGCCGAGTCGCTGAGCGGGCCGATGCTGACGGTCGCCTTTACCGTGTTCCCGCCGGCATCGGACAGCGTGAGGCCCTGCGGAACGCCGCCCACATTCGCCAGCGCCGTGAACGTGACCAGCGCCGTGGCGTTGAACTGGTCGACCGTCGCGCTGCTGAACCCGTGAATGTGCATCCCGTGCAGCGTCGCGTTCAGGCTGGCGATCTCCAGCGTCCCCGAGCCTGCGCTCTGGGCCGTGATCGTCTCATTCTTGGCCGTGATGTCCACGGTCTTGAAATCGCGGGCGATCAGCTGGGTCCAGAACGGGAACCCCTGGATGGTGACGTCCGGCTTGCCCGACAGCGACAGGGACGACTGGATCTGGCTGGCCATCTGGTTCTCGGTGTAGGCGGCCGCCACCCGGTCGCTGACCACAAGCAGCACGATGATCACGATCACTGTGATCAGCGCGATGATCGGCCCCCTGCGGCGCCGTCGCCGGGGCAGCACGGGCGGCGGTGGTCCCTGGGTACGCTGCGTCCGCCACCACTCGGGCAGGGGCTGGGTGGGGTCGGCGCTCACCGGGCGCCTGCCCTGGTCGGGGCGAGCGTAGCCGCATCCTCACCATACGAGTCCACGAGGATCATTCCCAAACCTCAGCGATGTTGTCGAGCGACGGTGGATCGGCGTTCCGGACGTTCTTCAGTATCAAGGGTGTCCGCGACCGAATATGCCAAAACGCGCGTCCGACCCGAAAGGTTCGTCCGATTCCCGTTTGCGGCGGTCGGCCCTACACTCTGAGACATGCCACCCGAGGACTCCGACTGGCCCGGCAAGCAGCCGCCGCAGGGTCCAGGTCAGGCCTGGTACGGCCAGGCCGGCCTGGCCGAGGCGCCGGCGTCGGCTGGCGCCGTCGCCGCCGGTGGCGTGCCCGCCCTGGTGGTGCGGACCCGGCGCTCGGACCACACGCTACAAGGCGGGTCCACCTACCGCATAGGCCGCGACCCCAAGTCCGACATCGTGGTGAGCGACACTCGCGTCTCATGGCGCCACGCCGTGCTGCGGGTCGAGGGTGACGCCTGGCTGATCGAGGACGTCGGCAGCACCAACGGGACCTTCATCGACTCGCAGCGGATCGAGCGGTTCCAGATCGTGGCCGACTGCGTGGTGCGCCTGGGCAATGCCGACGACGGGCCGATCCTGCGCTGCATGCCCCAGCCCGCCCGGGCCCGCCGGGCCCCGGCCGCGCAGCCGATGACCCCGCCCGCCGAACACCGGCCAGAGCCCGCGCAACCGTTCCAAGCCGCGCAACCTTTCCAAGCGGCGCCGCCGTTCGAAGCAGCGCCGCCGTTCGAAGCCGCACCCCCCTACGAGCCCGCGGCGCCACGACAGGCCTCACCGCCATACGCCCCGACGCGCCAGCCCCAGCCGGACCAGGCACCCCCGCCGCGCGAGGCACCCGCGCAGCGCGAGGCACCCCCGCAGCAGGCGCCCGCCGTCCCGCCCGAACTGCTCCCGAGCGTCGACATACGCCCGACGTCCCGGATGCCCCTGCCAACCCAGAAGCTGCGCATCGGCCGAACCCCCGACAACGACCTGGTCCTGCCCGACATCGACGTCTCCCGGCATCACGCCGAGCTCCGCAAGTCATCCAAGGGCACTTACGAGATCGTCGACCTGGGCAGCCACAACGGAACGTTCGTCAACGGCCGGAAGGTCTCCTCCGCGGTGCTGAGCGAGGCCGACCTCGTCGGCATCGGGCGCTCGACGTTCCGGCTCGCGGGCGGCGAGCTGCGGCAGTTCGTCGACGAGGGCGAGATCAGCTTCAGCGCTCAGGACCTGATGGTCAAGGTCGGCGGCGGCAAGATCATCCTGAACCGCGTCACGTTCCCGATACCGGAAAAGAGCCTGGTCGGCGTCATCGGCCCGAGCGGCGCCGGCAAGTCGACCCTGCTCGGCGCGCTGACCGGGACGCGTCCCGCGGACACGGGCACCGTGCTTTACGACAACCGCGACCTGTACCGCAACTACGCCGAGCTGCGTTACCGCATCGGCCTGGTCCCGCAGGACAGCATCCTGCACACCCAGCTGACCGCCCGCCGCGCCCTGCAGTACTCGGCCGAGCTACGCTTCCCGGCCGACACCACCGCCCGCGAGCGGGACCACAGGGTCGATGAGGTGATGACCGAGCTCAGCCTGTCCAGGCACGCGAACACGCGCGCGGACCGCCTGTCGGGCGGCCAGCTCAAACGGGTCAACGTCGCGCAGGAGCTGCTGACCAGGCCCTCCCTGCTGTTCCTTGACGAGCCGACCTCCGGCCTTGATCCCGGCCTTGACAAGTCAGTCATGGAGCAGATGCGGGACCTGGCCCACGACGGCCGGACGGTCATCGTCGTCACCCACAGCGTCGCGAACCTGGACACCTGCGACCGGCTGCTTGTGCTGGTCCCAGGCGGGAAGATCGCCTATTACGGCCCGCCCGACGAGGGACTGCAGTACTTCGGGCTGCCCGGCTGGGCCGAGGTGTTCCAGGCCTTCGAGCGCTACCCGGACCGCGACTGGGCCGCGGAGTACACCGGGTCGCCGGCCCACGCCAAGTACGTGCTGGGCCAGCGCGCGAAGCCGGCGCCGCGGCCCCAGGTCCAGAACCAGGCGACCGAGGCGGTTCCCCAGCGGCGCGGTGCCATGAAGCAGATGGGCACGCTGACCCGCCGGTATGTCAGGGTCATCTCCGCCGACCGCGGCTACGCCCTGTTCATGGGCCTGCTGCCGATCATCCTCGGCGTGCTGATACGCCTGGTCGGGTCGAGCCAGGGCCTGGCCGGGCTGCCGCACACCAACCAGAACGCCAGCGAGACCCTGGTCCTGCTCGTCGTCTGCGCCTGCCTGTCCGGCACCGCCAGCTCGGTCCGCGAGCTGGTCAAGGAGCGCGCGATCTACGCCAGGGAACGCGCGGCCGGCCTGTCCTCCGGCGCCTACCTGGCCTCCAAGCTTCTCGTCCTCGGCGTCATCAGCGTCGTGCAGTCGGTGGTGCTTGTCCTGCTCGGGCTGGCCGGCCGGCCGCTGCCGCCCCAGGGCGCGCTGATCAAGGGCCTCCCGCTGCTGGAGTTGCTGCTCGGCATCGCCTTCCTCGCCCTCGCCTCGATGTGCCTGGGCCTGCTGGTGTCTGCCCTGGTCAGCACGTCGGAGAAGGCGATGCCTTTCCTGGTGCTGCTGACCATGATCCAAGTCATCCTGTCCGGCGGCGTGATCTCGCTGGTCGGCAAGGCGGGCCTGACCCAGCTGGCCTGGATCTCCCCGTCCCGCTGGGGGTACGGCGCGGTCGCGGCCACAAGCAACCTCAACGTCATCACGCCAAGCGCGGGCGGCAACTTCACCGACCCGCTGTGGGCCCACACCGCCAGTAACTGGCTACGCGACATGGGCGTCCTGCTCGGGCTGGCGATCATCTTCACGCTGATCACCGCGCTCCGCCTGCGCCGCCTCGGCCCGCGCCGCCGTAAGGCCTGACGCCGATATTTTTTCCGAACGGACCGTGCCACCCGCTTCCGGCCCGGTCTCGCGCCCGCCTACGCTGGCGTGGTGACTGAGTCCACATCCCCGGCACGGGAACTGTTGCGGCGTTTCCCGCTGATCGACGGCCACAACGACCTGCCATGGGCGCTTCGCGCGCGGAGCGACACCCCCGACCTGGCCAGGCCGGTATCGGGCACGCACACCGACCTGCCGCGGCTGGCGTCAGGCGGGGTGGGCGGCCAGTTCTGGTCGGTCTATGTCCCCGCTTCGCTGGCCGGGGACAAGGCGGTCACCACGGTGCTCGAGCAGATCGACCTGGCCCGCGCGATGATCGCCCGCTATCCCGAGGCGCTGGAACTCGCGCTGACCGCCGCCGACGTGGACCGGATCTTCGCCTCAGGCCGGGTCGCCTCGCTGCTCGGCGCCGAGGGCGGCCACGCGATCGCGGGCTCGCTCGGCGCGCTGCGGATGCTGTATGCGCTTGGCGTCAGGTATATGACGCTCACCCACAACATGAACGTCGGCTGGGCCGACTCGGCCACCGACGAGCCGGAGGCCGGCGGGCTGACCGACTTCGGCCGGGACGTGGTCCGCGAGATGCAGCGGATCGGCATGCTGGTCGACCTGTCGCACACCTCGCCTGCCACGATGCGCGACGCTCTGGACGTGGCCGCGGCCCCGGTGATCTTCTCGCATTCAAGCGCCCGCGCGGTCTGCGACAACCCGCGGAACGTGCCCGACGACGTGCTGGCCCGGCTGGCCGCGAACGGCGGCGTCTGCATGGTGACGTTCGTGCCCGGCTTCGTGTCCCAGGAGTGCTCGGACTGGCTGGCCGGCCTCAAGGCCGAGGCCGCTGGCCGCGGCATCGACCCGAAAGACCTCCACGAGCTGTTCCGCATCAAGCCCGAGTGGGAGGCCGACCACCCCCGGCCACGCGCCACGCTGGCCCAGGTCGCCGACCACATCGAGCACGTCAGGCAGGTCGCGGGCGTCGGCCACGTGGGCATCGGCGGCGACTTCGACGGAACCCCCGACGTCACCACCGGCCTGGAGGACGTTTCTGCCTACCCGGCGCTGTTCGCCGAACTCATCGGCCGCGGCTGGACCGAGGCCGACTGCGCCGCCCTGGCCGGCGGCAACCTGCTGCGCATCCTGCACGACGCGGAGTCAGCCGCCCGCTCCTGACTCTTCCCCTGGCAACTCTTCCCCTGGCAACTCTTCCCCTGGGAATAGGGCGATCGACGCGGTGAAGGTGTGCAGGAAGTTCCGCCCGCCCACCGGTCCGAGTTCCCCGTCGCAGAAGGACCCCGCCACCGGGATCTGGCCAAGCACCTTCGCCAGCAGCCCCGCGTCGTGGTCCGGCCCGGTGAACATCCGCGACCCGCGGCCGTTGCACGTGAAAAGCAGCGCCCCGGCCGCGCGGCGGCCGCCGAGAGCGCCGGCCTCCCGCTCAAGGACCTGCCGCAGGTCCTCATCGGCCGACTGGGCGTCCCGCACGTGGAACTGCACGGTCTGGCCCACCTCGACCTCCCCGCCGATTCCGATCGCTCCCGATCCGGCGTCGGCGCCGACGATCCCGCGGATAAGGAAGTCCCCCTGGCGCGGCTCGGCCAGGTACTCGTCCATCAGCAGCCCCAGGTGCGGGCCCGCGGCCAGCAGCTCCCGCTCCTGGTCGGGCAGCGCCGCGGCCAGTTCCTGCAGCCGCGCCAGCGGCGCGCGCCCGCCGAGCTCGAAGATCACGTTGCCGTCGGCCTGGGTGATCGTGTACGGGTTGCCTATCGGGCGGCAGCCCTGCGCCACCAGCGGATGGATCTCCGCGCCGGGCAGGTAAGCGCCGACCGCGCCGTCGGTGAGCACCCGGCCGTCGAGGAACAGCCAGCTGTTCCGCCGCTCCGCTCCGCCGCTGGCCATCCCGCCCATCACCGCTGTCCCGGGGACGCGGGAATTCAGGTGGGCCAGCAGCCCTCCGGCCGGGAACGTGAACGGATCGCAGACCATCAGGTGCACGCCAGCCGGACGCGGCCCGAACCGGTAACCCCCGAACGCGCCCCCGCTCGCCGTCCGGACGAACTCCATGGCGAACGTCTCGACCGGGCCCATGCCAGCGGCGAGCCAGAGCGACACCGCGGGCCCGGACTCGACCTCCCTGGCGCCGCCGATTACCCCGTCGGTCACGCAGCCGATCATGGAGACCTGGCCGGTCTCCTCGGCCACCGCCGCGACCAGATCCTGGGCCGAGTCGGCGAAATGAGCCGAGGCGAACAGCACCGCCAACGAGGGCGCCGCGTCCCCCAGCGCCGCCCGGGCCTCGCCCACGGCCCGGCTCGCCGCCTGGACAGGATCCGCGCCCACGACCAGCGCTCCTCCCGCCTTCACCAGCCCAGGTTACCCGCCTCCGGGCCGAGCGGCCCTGCTCGCTTCCGTCCGGAAGCCGATAAGATCGCACCCGATGACCGCCCAACCCCAGCCACTCCCGCCCCGCCCCGCCCCGGCCAGCGCCGCCCCGGCCAGCGCCGCCGCGCCACTCGCGTCCCAGGCGGCACCCGCCCATCCCGCCAGGCTCCGCAACGTCGGCCCGCTGACGCTGCTGACCTGGCCCGCGCTTGAGGCGTCCGGGGCGGACGCGGCGGTCACCACCCGCGGCGGCGGGGTCTCGTCCGGCCCCTACACCAGCCTGAACCTGAGCCTGAGCGTCGGTGACGACCCGGCCCTGGTGTTGGAGAACCGCCGCCGCCTGGCGACCGCGCTCGATGTTAGTCCCGGCGATTTCGTCTTCGCCCGCCAGGTGCATGGCACCGGCGTGCGGATCGTCGGCCAGGCGGACCGGGGGAGCGGTGCGTTCACCCTGGACGACGCCATCGAGGACGCCGACGCGCTGGTCACCAGGTCCCCCGGCGTGGTGCTTGCCATCCTGACCGCGGACTGCGTGCCGATCGTGCTGCACGACCCGGTGGCCGGCGTGCTGGCATGCGTGCACGCCGGCTGGCGCGGCACCGTGGCCCGCGTGTGCGCCGCCGCCGTCGCCGCAATGGAGTCCCTGGGCTCCCGCCCATCCGACGTAATCGCCGGCGTCGGCCCCGCCGTCGCCCTCGCCCGCTACCAGGTCGGCCCCGACGTCCACCACGCCGTCACCCAGGCCTTCGGCCCAACCGCCTCGTCCGCCGCCCCGGCCGTCATCCGCCCGGACCCCGCCGCCCCCGGCCGCTGGCTCCTTGACCTGTGGTCCGCCAACCGCCTCGTCCTCCGCCAGGCCGGCCTCGCCGACACCCAGATCCAGGTCACCAACCTCCCCACAGGCCCCACCGGCCCTACCGGCCCCGAAAACCCCGGGGATCTCATCAGCCCCACAGACCTCGCCAGAATCGGCTATTTCTTCAGTGACCGCGTGGCCCGCCCGTGCGGCCGCTTGGCCCTCGTCGCCCGCCTCCGCGCCCCGGGCCATGAACCAATGGTTGTGGCGACTTGATGGATCTTCCGGATGGGCTGCCGTTGGCCCGCATCAGCAGTCATCTCAGCCCCAGCGCCCCCGGCCGATCCCGCACGCGCCCCAGGCGCGGCGTGGGCGCCCGGGGCTTGTGGCCCCCCGGCCCCGATAGACGGGGCTTGTGGCCCACGCGCCCCGCTCGGAACGCCCGGGAATGGGGCTCGTGGCACATTGGCCCCACAAGAACGGGCCCGTGTGCCGGAAGCCCCGAACCGGCGTGCTTCCCGGACCATGATCGCAGCAGGTGTCACACCGTGAACGTGGCCTCGATCGTGAGACGCCGCGCCGTACCGGCCGGCTGGTGAGGGGATCAGTCCAAGATGACTTTTTCTGGTAGGTTGCCACAACCACTTACTCGCGGCCAGGTGTTCCGGTACGAGGGTTTCCACGTCGATGCCGAGCGCGGGATGTTGACCTGCGGTTACTCGCTGGATGGGCGGGAGTTCACCGAGCGGGTCACGGTATCGCCGGGGCCGCGGTGGCATACCGAGGCGGCGCGCGCCGCGGCGCGACTGGTCTTCCTGCTTGCGGGCGTGTCGTATTACAAGACCGCGGCGCCGCCCGTGGTCGACCTCGGCCGGACCGCGCTATCCGACGCCGAGCTGGCCTTCCTGCGCGAGTTCTACCTGCAGGGCCTAGGCGAGTTCGCCTACCGCAACAACCTGGACCTCACCCCGCTGCGCATCGAGGCAGGCCGCACGGAGGCAGGCCGCACGGAGGCAGGCCGCGCCGAGGCAGGCCGCGCACAGACCGCAAGCCCCCGTGAGCCGGGCAATGGCCAGCGAGCCCTCGTGCCGTTCGGCGGCGGGATCGACTCGATCGTGGTGGTGGAGCGGGTCAGGGCGATCGCCG
>Ga0335075_10001382_pt1 | contig 40223 bp, 28 predicted proteins | sample Lox_Sample_24_FD_206723 | JGI IMG/M metagenome (GOLD analysis project Ga0335075, IMG submission 206723) | Soil microbial communities from Loxahatchee National Wildlife Refuge, Florida, United States - Lox_Sample_2.4 | ecosystem: Environmental > Terrestrial > Soil > Wetlands | place: USA...
GGTCCGGGTGGCGGAATAGGCAGACGCGCTAGCTTGAGGTGCTAGTGCCCCAAAAGGGCATGGGGGTTCAAGTCCCCCCTCGGACACGTTAAATCCCCATGGGCTGCCGTTTTCGGGCACGCTGGATCGTCACCCGCGCCCGGCCTCCGGCCGCGGCGGGTGCTTGTTACTTTCTTTTCGTCTCCTTCCTGCCGTGTTCGCTGAGTGAGGTCTTTTTTCAGCCGCGCTGCCCAGCGGTGACGGCGACAGCGGTGCCGTCCCCGGCCCGGACGGTGCGGGTGCCCGGGTCGTAGGTCAGCACGGTGCCCGTGGCGCGCAACTGCTCGATCAGGTCCGCGGTCCGGGCCGGGGCGGTGATCCCGGCCTGGCATGCGCGGCCTGGCGTCCCGCCGGCGGCGAGGAGGATGGACAGGGCGGCCAGGTGCGGCAGGACCTGGTCCTCGCGCAGGTAGATGTTCTTCGGCCGCTCGGGATCAGGAACAGTGGCGCTGGTGTAACCGTGGCGGCAGCGGTAGGCGGCCCTGCCGTTGGACCACGCTGATTCCAGCCGCCGCCCGCACCACCCGCACACGAGCAGCCCGGCCAGCAGGTACCGGCGTACCGCCGGCCCGGCCGGGCCCCGCGGCGCTGTAGCGTCCTGGGCGGCGATGAAGTCGGCCTCGCTGACCAGGGCGGCATGCGCGGGGTGTTTGGAGATGACCCAGCCTTGAGGCAGGTTCCACCGCTGCACCTGCTTGTGCCCGAGCCCGGTGTTGGCCGGGTCGACCAGGACCGCCTCGGATGGCTGCCGGTTCCACACCTGCCGGCCCGTGTACCGTGGGTTGGCCAGGATCGCCGCGACCGTCCGCAGTGTCCACCCGGTCCCCGACCGGTGCGAGTTCCGGGCCGGGTCCGCCGCCGACGGGCACGGCACCGCGGCGTCGTTCAGCGCCCGGGTGATCCGGGCGGCGCTGTGCCCGGCCAGCCGCTGGGCGAACATCCACGCCACGACCGGCGCCGTCTCGGGATCGGGTTCCAGCTTGTGCGCCCGCCGTCCCCACGCGGCATGGGCCTTGTTCGGGTGCGGCCCCGCATCGCCGAGCCGGTACCCGTACGGCGGCCGGCCGCCCAGGTAGCGGCCCTGCTCCAGGGTCTGGGTAGCCATCGCAGTCCGGACCCGGACCCGGGTGCGGGTGATCTCCCGCTTGGACCACAGGCCCAGCGACAGCATCGTCCCCTCGTGGTCCTCGGCGTGCCAGTCGACCCGCCCGCCGACCTCCGGCATCCACAAGCTGATGCCGTAGTGCTCGAACAGCGGGGCCATCCCCGCGTACTGGTTCCCGTAGAACGCCCGCTCATACTCCCCGATCACGATCGCGTCCCACCCCCGGTCTGGATCCGCCAGTTGCGCGACCAGGGCGGCGGCCTGCGGGCGCCGCGGCCACGCCAGCGTCCGGCTGTACCCGGCATCGAAGAACTCCGCCACGATCACCCCGCGCCCCGCGACAAGCATCACCGCCTGCGCCAGCTGCCTGGCCCGCGACGTCACCGGGTCCTGCCAGTCCTCGGTCGAGACCCGCCCGTAGAACGCGAACCGCAGGCACCCCCGGCCCCGCAGCCTGTCCCGGCGGCCGGCCAGGCCCTCCGCCCACGACGCCAGCGCATCCCTGCCCGGCTGCGGGCCACCCGCCGGAAGCGTCCCCGCTGGTGCCGCGCACATTCAGGCCACCTCCCGGCAGGCATGTCAAGGAAAGCATTACCTCTTACATAATCGGCGAATTAGCACTTTAAATCCAGTGTTGCAGAGGAAAGAAACTCATCCAGTCAATTATGGCATATGCTGCTTTCCCGTGATATCTCATTTTACTGCGCGTTTTTGCGCGCTCCGCCGCCGAGACCGAAGGCACTCGGACATGTGCGATACGGTATGCGGCGCCGCCGGTACCCGCCCGCCCCGGACAAACGCATGATGCAGGCGCGCCGGCCGTCCCCAGCTAGCCAGCAGCACTGCCCGCCCCCGGCGAGACTTCGGCCGCCAAGCGGGACCGGGCAGCTACCGCACGCACGAAGGATGCCGGAAAGCACTCACGGACTGCGTGTCAACCACCCGCCTGCAGCGCAAAGCCACGCTGATCCCGTGCGCCGGCATTGCCCGCACGCGCTCCCACGCGCAGGCATACGCGAAGCGGCGACACTACGTAACAATCTCACCTGAGCATAGCGGCCAGATCGCCGATTCGGTGTGCCGCAAGCCGACTCGGCTGACACGTATATCCGTGTACAGAAGGACCAGGTCTGTAAGCGACGAACAGGCTCATCGGGGCATTATGCCGGTGATCAAAGATCACTCGCCCCTCGGGCTCGGCATAATGCCTGATCATGCCTGTAATCGAGGCGCAGCGCGCCTCGCTCTTGGTGCCTCACGATCACAGGCATATCAACCAGATGCGGACGGTCGCCCTGCGGGTGGCAATAGATACGGGTCGGAGCTCCTCTTGGCCATGGTCGGGGTGTGCAGGCGGCTAACGACTCGAAGCCCGGTTGGGGACTGCGCCAATCTGCCAGTAGCCGCCATCGGGTGTGGTCTTTGCGGCGCCAACCACTCCGGCTGGGTCGGCCTGCCCGTAAGGGCCACGGAACCGACCATCTTCCTGATGTGCTGTTAGTCCCCGTGGACGGCTGGAGGGCCCATTTCACCTATGGCGGATGCAAGATCCTGTAGACGAGAATGTGAGGGTGAGATGGAGGGTTCCAGCGCTTTCGGCGGCCCTGGTCGTCGTCGCTTTGACAGTGACCGGCGTGGGCGTGGGTCTCGTGTTTCACGGGTCGGCAGGCGCATTGGTCGGGGCAGTGCCAGGCGCTCTCGCTGCCGTAGTTGCGGGGTTCGTTCCTGTCTTTAGCGAAGCCGGGAAGCAACGGCGGCTTGCGTCAGCGAAATTGGTCGAAGAGAGGGACGCCGCGCGGGCGGCCTGGGAGGCGCTCGGAGAGCCTCGGTTTGAAGGCATTGATTCGGGTCCTGCCGCGCTGCTCCGTCCCGACCTTGCAGTGGTGGAGTTTACTGGACGTGTCACAGAACTCGAGGAATTGCGGGCATGGTGCGCATCGGAACTTGCGCGGTCGGTGCGGGTGCTTACTGGCGCCGGAGGGGTGGGTAAGACCCGGTTGGCGCTGGAGGTGGCCGATGAATGGGGTGCGCGTGGCGATGAATGGCGACTTCTGGATGCTGGAGCAGAAGGGGATGCGGTTGCTGTGGCACGGGAAGTGACTTCTGGCCCAGTGCTGCTAATTATCGACTATGCAGAGACTCGGAATGAGCTGGAGAAGCTTCTGCGCGCTGTCCTTTCTGATCCTGGGCCAGTGCGCGTTCTATTGCTGGCGCGCTCGCTTGGAGAGTGGTGGGACCGGCTAACCGAAGGAGCCCCTCCAGCGGTTGCGCGCTTGCTGAATGAGGCCAGTCCTAAAGATCTGGAGGCACCTGTTGCCGGCGATGTATCAGACGCAGAGCTGGTAGCTGCAGCAGTGCCATATTTTGCCCGCGCCCTCGGGAGAGCAATTCCTGATCATATTGAGCTTGAGCTTCCCTCTAATCACGTACCAGTGCTGGTACTACACGCAGCAGCGCTCCTGGCCGTGCTGCGATCTTCCACTGAGCCAGCGGGACAGCTTCGAATGGTGGTCGCTGACGGAGTACTGGACGAGTTGCTAGAACACGAGGCCCGGTACTGGCGGCGTACAGCCCGCGCGACCGGGCTTCCGGATGATGGCCCAGTGCTCAAGCCGGTGGTGGCGGCAGCCGCCTTGTTGGGGGCGGCCGACCTGGCAGAAGCGACGGAACTGGTAGCGCGCGTGCCCGAACTCGCGGCGAGCCCGCTGCTGGAACTACGAAAATGGGCGCGCTGGCTATATAGCTTGTATCCAGGACATCGGCGCCTCGGGTCACTACAGCCAGACCTACTGGCTGAAACGCACGTAATCGGCCAGCTCGCCGCAGACCCGGACCTTGCAAAAGCATGCTTGTGTAACTTGTCCGAAGAGCAGGCCGTGCATGCCCTGACAGTTCTGGGCCGGGCATGGGGGCATCGCGAGGACGCCGCCGCGGTGATAGCCGCAGCGCTTGGTCAGGATCTGACCCATCTCGCGCTGCCTGCTGCGGTCGTGGCCCTCCAGACACGAAGTGAACTTGGCAGCCTACTTTCTGCGGCGCTGCGTGACGCAGATGCCCCGTTGGATGCGTTGGCTGCTATTGCGCTGGTGATCCCTTATCCAAGCGTGGTCCTCGCCGAGGCGCACCTAGCCGTTACGCTACGGATACGGAACCTGCTGCCGCCCGACACTGCGCCCGAAACTGCAGCCTCATGGGATGACGTGGCTGGCTCATTGTTGTCGCAACTGGGTCGTTCCGCTGAAGCGCTTCCGATTGCGCAGCAAGCGGTTGCCACCTATAGAGCCCTCGCCCTCCACGATCATGACCGTTACCACCCTCATCTGGCCCGATCGTTGCTCAATCTCGCCTCACGATTCAGCGAGATAGGCCACCCGGCCGACGGGCTACCGTTCCTCGAGGAAGCCGTCGCCGCATATCGCGAGCTGGCCACCACCAACGCCAGGCACTATCTCGCGGATCTCGCTCTCTCTCTGACTAATGTCGGCGTCCTGCTGTCCGAGCTCGGTCGCATCACGGATGCACTTCCAGCCATGCAAGAAGCCGTAACCATCTACCAAGAACTCGCCACCGACCGTTATCTTCCTGACCTTGCCCGGTCCCTCAGCAACCTCGGGGCTGAACTGACAAAGCTCGGCAGGCTAGCCGACGCACTCTCAGCCCTCATGGAAGCCGCCGCCATCTACCGGAAGATAGCGGCGGGCAGCCCGGACCGCTACCGTCCTGAACTCGCCCGCTCGCTAGTCAACCTCAGCATCTACTTCTCCATGAGGCTCAACCCGGCCAAAGCCATATCGGCCGCTGAGGAAGCTGCAGCTATCTACCGAGAACTCGCCGCCACCAACCCCGGCCGTTACCGTCCAGACTTCGCAACCTCCCTAGTCAACTTCAGCACGGTATTGACCGCCCAGGGTAGACCCGCTGACGGGCTTCCAGCCATCGCGGAAGCCGTCGCCACTTTTCGGGAGCTAGCGGCAGATAGTCCTGACCGCTACCGTCCCGATCTCGCTCGCGCCCTGATAAATCTCGGCAACTGCTATTTCGGGATGCAGCGCCCTGCCGATGCCCTCCCGCCCACCGAGGAAGCCATCGCGATCCGCCGCGAGCTGGCGGCCCGCAGCCCTGAGCGCTACAATTCCGACCTTGTCCATGCCCTAGAAAACCACGCAATGCTCATGGAAACGCTCAAACTCATGCGCGAGGCACGAGATGTACAATCCGAGACAGACGACCCTAGAAAGAAATCTTGATCTCGGCACAGGTACATCTCGAATCGACGATCGTCGCAACTGATAATGGCGGGTACATCGTCACGATAATTAGTGTGCCAATTTGGCATTCGCGCAACCCCTGACACCTCGCTGTTCGCCAACGACACCGGCCAGCCGAACACTCGGACCACGAACATGTAGACGAGGTGATTTGCGGGCAGTTTATGGAACCATCTGCCAGCTTAGCCAACAGGAGAATTCTTTGATTACCGCTTGGATGACGATCGTTGCACTGGCCATCCTGTCGTCCATATCGCGAACTGTCGCCTAATGCGGATTGGTACGGCGCTGATCCCTGAACCCCCCACGTCAACGACCACGACGGCCCGGTGAACAGCCAGCCTCTGGTTTCCATCGCCCTTACCGCTATGTAAGAAGACAGAAACTACGCTCAAACCAATCCAGCCTAACTGCAGGCGACACCGTCACTTTTGCTGGAGATCACGAGACCAGAGCAGCCTGATATGCGTGGCCAGTGATGAAATATCGAGGCCTTCTTGACCGCGCCGAACGGCGGTTATCTACAGCCGTCACTGTCTTCGCCGCTTCTGACTAGGGAGTTTGCGGCGGTGACAGTGTAACCGCGCAGCGTTCACGTGGCAGCCCATCAGTTCTAAAAACAGCAGCGAACAGGGGGACGTGTGCCGGGCTTGCCGCGAAGGCAGTGTGCAGATAATGCGTCCGCCAGGCAGTAAAAAGCACACAAAACACCTGCTGCGGTTACAGCGAAGACACCCGATTCGGGCTGGAGATAACGGCGGGTACGTGCGCGCCGGTAGCCTCGCTGTCAGTCACGTTACATGATTCGAGTGTCTGCCTCGCAGCAGCTCATGGCCGCCAGCGAGGTCCTGGGGGAGCCGCCCGTTGCTGCCGCCATGCCAATGTCGGGCCAACCCCGGAGAACGGTGCGATGCTCGCAGAGCGCTGCCGGATCACTCTCAGGTAATTCAGCCGCGGGATGGTCGATTAGCGAGGGCGGTAACACCAGTCCGCTGAGCTCGCACAGCCGGTAGCCCCGCATCGGCTCATCCGGCTTGGCGTGAGCCAGCGCATCGAGAACTAGCCGACCGTGGCTGTGCTGACCGGTAGCGTGCCTGTATGGGAGCGGAATCGGACCGGGTAGGCCGACTCGGTGGCCATGGGGTCGCGTTGCTCGTTGTCGGCGCCCTTGGGTGGAAGTTCCGTGAGCAGCATGAGTCGGACTGGGGTATCGACGCGATCATAGAGATCGCCGAGGATGACAGGCCGATCGGGCGACTGATCGCCCGGCAGATCAAGTCCGGAATCGCGGCTATCTCAGATGAACCGCAATGGGAAGTGGACCATGTATGGCGAGAAGCATCACCTCTCACGCTGGCTGGAATATCAGATACCAGTTCTGGTCGTGCTCTCCGATCCGGCATCTCAGGCGGCATATTGGCAGCATGTCGACGAGCACACCGCTGAATGGACGCCAGCGGGCATCAGGATTCGACGTTCCTGCAGATGCTCAACATAAATAGTTGGACTCCTCTATTCTAGCGAAAGTTCATCGATGCCCTCTAGGTCATTCACCGGAACTTTGGGCCGGTTCACTCTCATCACTTCCTTAGGTGCGAGATGGTCCAGAAAGTCGATCAGCGACGTATCCTGATTCCGAAAGTTGTTAGTTCCTCGTGCGCGGGTAACGAATTCCCGAATGCTAGCACCGACGAACGGGGATCGCGAAATTGCGGTCTGAACGATTACCCTAAGCGATCTATTTTGTGACGCTATTGAACTGTGGTCTATTTCTTGAAGCAACGGCCACTCCACGGCATTTCGCATGGACTCTCGAAACCCTAGTAGTAGGGTTGCATATCTTTCAAAGGTAAACTTACTGACTATTCTTATGATGTCATCGAGCGGTGCTTGGCCGGCGGGTATCGAAAAGCTCGACTCAATATCCACCTTCAATCCATGCAAGAGTAGCCGCAAGCGAATATCATAAAACCATGTTTGAATTTTAAGATTGTCAAGCGTGAGGATCTGAAGAGCATTTCCAGGTTGCTCTGAGACTGCTGCGAGATTTGCCTTGCAACCCTCCATCAATTGCATCACCCAAATATTCGCGATAAACTCGCCAAGTAGACCATATATATGAACTGGCTTTCCCAGGAAAGCGCGCAATAGATACTCTGATCCGATGCAATCAGCCATGAGCTCTGCAAGTAGTTGCGAATACTGACTGTCCGAGACGGGCCGATCGGGGTATTCGCTTAGTTGTCCATCGAGTAGGCGCGATAGGATAGATTCGTAGCCGGACTCTTGGTCCGATAGGGCATGGCCCAACTCGTGAGCCAGCGGCCAGCCACCGTCTGCCAGCGAAGATGTGAGGCTAGTTTCCGATGCGAAGGCTTCAAAGAGGCCGCTGTCAACAGCCAGAGCATCGTCCCCTGCGTAATTCAGCCAACTTGCACAGAAAAACCGCGCGGCGTCGTGATGCGCTCCTTGTTGCAGCAGGTAATCAGCGCCCAGTCGCAAGAATAGATTGTGTGCAGCTTTTAGTTTTTGCCGACGGTCGCTGAACTTGGTAACCGCAAGAGTTTTAATTTGCGCCATTATGCAATAGTGGCGCTCGCTGTAAACACATGTGATGGGGCCGGGCGAATTCGGAGTTCTGATAGTGATTACGTCCGGCACGGTGTCACGAACGCCGAAGAACTCTACTGGCCGCGAAGACCGCGCACGCAGAATGTATCGCAATCCATTCAAAACAGGCCAGTCTTCGGGTTGACGGATATCAGGATCTCTTGCGCCATTAAACAGCGACCGCAAAACGAAAATGTCTGACGCGCGCATCTTGGATGCATCTATGTCCATGGACCACTACCTATTCCGGTCCTTTTTGGTATTTTCGCGCGCCACCTGCAAATCGATCAGGCGCGTGACGTCCTCCGGACGAGGACGAATGATCTCCACATCACCAATTTTAAGTGACCTCACCTGCCGAATTTCGACAAATGGAAGCAACGCTCTAAGAAATGTTGCGACCGCATGAATCGAAATGCTGCCTGCCATTACCCACTCCGCCACACCCCCGCCCAATCCATGAACTTCGGCGGCCGGCTGAGACTCAACCGCAACCTTGGCCAGGCCCGCATCCAGCTGTTCAGCTGTGGACGCGTCTACAACGATCAGCACATACTCCAGAGTTGACACTCGAAGACACTCCTTCTCTGACGCGATTGAGAGGTGAAACGGGACTGCCCTGGTTGAGTTGACTTCTTGCCTGCGAGGATCTGGCTCTCGCTGGAAGGATCCTGGCCATGCCCCCAGCCGTTCCTACCGGAGTTCCGGCGGCATGTGATCGCCGTTGCCCGTCAGGGCGAGGCGCCGCTGTCGCAGAAGAAGTCCGGAGTTGGAGCAAGTTCCCTTCCCCCTGAACGATCCGAACCCCTGACTCCACCCACGCGACCACCGACCACGTACTCGGGGTGGCGATCGCACCGGACGGCAGTTGGCTCGCCACCATCAGTCCTTTTCCAGTCTGCCTCGTCTCGCCCGTAAAGCACAGCCGACCTCCCGCCTCTCTAAGGAGACGCGGGAAACCCGCCGACGGTTCACACGAGATACAGTCCGTAAGCGTCATCGTCCTCTGGCCAGCTCTCCGATTACAAATGTGATGCTCTTGCTGAATCCAGCAGCCTCGGGCTCAGCATCAAAAAGTGATGGCCGGCGGTCAGTCCAGGTCTGGATCGGCGCAGAAGATCCAGAGTGCTGCTCGGGACCGGGTTTCTGTTTGGCTGCCCGGACAGCTCGACGCCAATGCCGCCGTAGATGAATTCTCTGAACTTTCAGGGTGTCCCTGATCGGTTTCCATGACTGGCGACTGACTGTCGCGGGTACTGAACGCGGTGCAACTTGACTCGTACCGTAGCTTTCGGCTGCGCGATGTGAGTATCCTGCGTGACGCGCCGGAGTTCGGTGAGGGCAGTACACAGTCTGTGTTCCGAGTTGGGGGGTCCACGTTGGCCAAGGTCATTGCGCTCTTCAACAACAAGGGCGGGGTAAGCAAGACGACGACGTGCTTCAACCTTGGCTGGATGCTGGCCGAACGCGGCAAGAAAGTCATCCTCGTTGATGCAGACCCGCAGTGCAACTTGACTGGCATGACGCTGGACGTCAGCGGGGCAGACGGGCTTGAGCGGTATTATGCCGAGCACCCGCGCGGAAACTTGAGAGAGGCGCTTGAGCCAGCGTTCCAATCGCGTCCACGGCCGCTGGAGCCGGTGGAGTGCGTGGAAGTTGAGGGGCAGGAGGGTCTGTACCTCGTGCCCGGGCATGTGGGCCTGGCCGAGGATGAGGTTTCGCTGGGCATTGCTCAGCAGTTGTCTGAATCTGTCCAGGCACTTAAGAACCTGCCCGGCAGCTTCCATTACCTCTTCGAGATCACGGCCGCCACGTACGAGGCCGACTACGTGCTGGTAGACCTGAGTCCTGGCCTCGGGGCGATCAACCAGAACCTGGTAGCGACTGCCGACTATTTTCTCGTGCCGACCAGTCCGGACATCTTCTCTGTTATGGCCGTTGATTCACTGGCGCGCGTCATCCCGAGGTGGGTGTCCTGGGCGCGCCGGGCGGCAGAGCTGGATGCGCTGTCCGAGGCGGATTATCCGTTCCCCAGCCCATCCCTGAAGTTCCTCGGCGTGATCATCCAGCGCTACCGGCTCCGCAGCGGCGCGCCCACGCAGGGCTTCGAAAGGTACTTCGATCGCCTCTCCGAGGCGATCGAAGGGCAGCTCCGCCCTGCGCTCGACAAGGCAGGAGTCCTGCTCCCCGCCGAGGCATACTCACGGGCCAGGCTCAATGATGAGAGATGGCTGGCCTCCATCCCGGATTTCAATACCCTCATCGCCGATTCGCAAAGGGTACGCAAGCCGGTATTCGCGTTGACGCAGGAGGATGCCCGCCGCGCCGGCACGGTCTGGGAAAACACCGAAGAAAACATTACACGGTTCCGGAGGACATTCAGCGAGCTTGCCGACCGGATCGAGATCCTCACCGGAGCGGCCTCGTAGATGCCAACCCGGCGGCTGGGCGAGTTTAAGGCCGACATGACCCGCGCCAGGGACATGGTCGGGCTTGGGCAGGCGATCGGCACCATGACGAACGGGCTCGTCAATTCCCAGGATCTGTACCGCGCCGCCCTCGCGCAAGGCGTAGCCGCGTGGGATCGCTATGTGCACGGAGTCGTGCTTGACCGCGCGGTCGAGATAATGCTCGGGCGCATGCAGTCTGGCAAGTCCACGAAGGTTGGGCTGCCGCTCGGTGCCGTTGCAGTGCTCATGAACGTGACCGGGCAGGCGGATCGTGAGCTGACAGCAAGATCCTTCTTCGCGGAGCGCCTCTCGAAAGAGACCTACCAGCGACCGGACGACGTCGCGGCCGGACTCGCAATGGTCGGGGTGAACGCGATCTGGAGTACCGCGTTCCCTGACGCCGAGCAGGCAAAGATTAGGGTCGGGGTTATCGTTGAGCGGCGCAACAGGATCGTTCACCACTGCGACTGCGACCCGGCGGTCCCTGGTGCTGTAGTTCCCCTCACCGCGGGCGATGCCCTGGATGCACTCCAGGTCATCAGCGAAACGGTCACCGCAATCGATCCGCTCTGCGCATGACCGAGGCTTTCCATTTGGCCTGCACTGCCGTGCCCGAACTGAGCCACCAGCCGACTACAGAGACTCTGGCGCCCCTGCCCGGCGCAGCATCGCTATCCAGTTCCATGCAGCCACTGCCGTTACGCCCGATCGGCCAGCGGAACCTGGTTGACGCGGGCCGGGGCGCGCCCGCTATGCTGGCCGCATGAAATCCCCAACTCGGGGATTTCTCCCCCCATCTGTGTACTCAAGCACAGAATCGGGAAAATGCACATCCTTTCGGGTTCAAGTCCCCTCAGACAAGTAAATCCCCATAACTTCCGGTTTCCGGGCATGGCGAATCGTCACCCGGGCGCGGGCTGCCGTCGGCGCCGGGCGTCCGGTGTTTTCTTTCTCTCCTCCTCCCATTGCGTAGCTTTCGCTGTTATCTAGCTTGACTTCAAGGTCACGATCGCGGCGGTCTCGGCGATTCCCGTGCGCAGGGTGCCCGCGGCCGGGTCATAGGTAAGGATGATCTCCTGCTCGCGCAGGTACCCGATTACGTCCTCGGCGGTTGCCTGGGACCGGACGTCGGTGCCGCGGCGGGTGCGCCGCCTGCGTCCGGCTTCGCCGCCCTCGGCGCCGGTGAGAAGAAGGTGGAGGGCCGGCAGGTGCGAGATGATAATGGTCTCGCGGACGTGGGCTTTCTTCGGCCGGTCAGGGTCAGGCTCGCTGGCGGTGGTGCGGCCGTGCCGGCATCGGTAGGCGGGCTTGCCGTTCGACCACGCGGACTCCATCCGCCTGCCGCAAACGCCGCACTTCAGCAGCCCGGCCAGCAGGTACCGGCGCTTCCCCGGCTCACCGGGATCAGTTCGTGACAAGGGGCCGCGGGCGGCGTTCACGTCCTGGGCGGCGATGTAGTCGGCCTCCTTGACTAGAGCCGGGTGGGCGGGCTTGCGGGAGATGACCCAGCCGTCGGGCAGGTTCCACCGCTGCACCTGCCTGTATCCCAGGCTGACGTCGGCGGGATCGGCCAGGTCCTTGTCGGTGCGCTGCCGGTTCCACACCTGGTGCCCGGTGTACCGCGGGTTCTGAAGGATCGTGGTCACCGTGCCTAGCGTCCACCCCGTCCCGGTACGGTGCGGGTTCCTGTCCGGGTCCGCTGCTGACGGGCACGGGACGCCCGACTCGTTCAGCGCCCGTGCGATCCGTGCTACCGAGTGCCCGGCCAGGCGCTGGGCGAAGATCCACCGCACCACGTGCGCCGTCTCCGGGTCGGGCTCCAGCCGGTGCGCACGCCGTCCCCACGCGGCATGGGCCTTATTCGGGTGCGGCCCGGCATCACCGAGGCGGTACCCGTACGGCGGACGCCCGCCGAGGTATCGCCCCTGCTCCCGTGTCTGGGCGGCCATCGCGGTCCGGACCGGATACTGGTCCGGGTTACTTCCCGTTTGGACGACAGTCCGAGCATCGTCATCGTCTGCTCGTCGTGCTCGGAGGCGAAGTCGACCCAGCCCCCGGCTTCCGGCATCCACAGCTGGATGCCGTAGTGCTCGAACAGCGGCGCCATGGACGCGTACTGGCTGCCGTAGAACGCCCGCTCGTACTCCCCGATCACGATCGCGTCCCAGCCCCGGCACGGATCGGCGAGCTGCGCCACCAGCGCCGCGGCCTGCGGGCGGCGGGCCCACACCACGGTCCTGCTCTGCCCCTCGTCGAAGAACTCCACCACGACCTGACCGCGCCCGCGGACCAGCGCATCCGCCTGCTCCCGCTGCCGTGCCCTCGACGTGGCCAGGTCTTGCCAGTCCTCGGTCGACACCCGCCCGTAGAACGCGAACCGCAATTCGCCACGCGCGTGCCCAGTGGCCCGCCGCCGGCCCGATGCCTCCGCCCAGGCCGCCAGCCCCCCGTCCGCGCGGTCATGTCTGTCGGCTCCTCCCCGGGTCCAGCGCACGTCCCGATGCCAGCATTACGACAATCTCGAGGCTCGTCCCGGGAATAAGGAAACCGACGCACATTTCTCTCGTTGGGGGCTAACGGCAGAGCAGCGTAATTCATGAAATAGGTTGAATTAGCGGACGCAGAGATGATCTGCATGGCTTGCCGCAGCAGTGGGACCAGGAATCAGCGGGAGTCTGCAGAACGCACCGGCAAGCACATGCCCAGGCTCATTCGTCCGGGCGATCGTCATTGACTTGAGGTCTGCCGCGGACCTGCTCGCGTGTCTAACCGTCACGCGAGGGGGACCGGGTATCGTCACGTACTCAGGGAACAGCCCGTCAGACCCGGCGTTCCCGGCGCGCTGGATCCAAGCACGCCGACCTCATTCGTGCCGGGTGTGATTCTGCCGGTAGCGCGCACCAGGAAGGCGAGGGGTGGGATCCGGCTCGTACCTGTCAACGCCATCCTCGGCCTAGCGCTCGCCGACGGCCTGAACCCGGCACCGCTGGCGGCTGCAGGCTGGGCGGTGGCCGCGCTGGAGATGCCGGTCAGGGTCAGCGGGGAGACCGTGGTCTGCGATGTCGTCCTGTTCAACCCGCAGGCTGGTCACCTTCTGGCGGTTGAGGCGAAGTCGGGCGCGAACCTGGAGCCTGAGCAAGGCCGCAGGCTGACGGCGCTGACCCCGGAGCTGCTGGTCAGTGCCGGGGGCATCACGGTGCCTAAGCCTGTTCCCTGCGCTGCGGGGTCCTGTACGCCTGCCTTGCGGCACTTCCCGATCTACGCCGCGCAGCCCAGGGCCGTCTCCTGCGCGCCGTCCGGGACGCCGCGCGCGGGGCAGCCGAGGCGGAGCCAGAGCGCTTCCGCTACATGAGCTGGCGTCAGGTCGCCTGCCGACAAAGGCGGGATTTGCGCCAGGCAGATATCGCACGCTATGTCTCCGCCGCCCGCACCGCTTGTGACGGGACCTGGGGTGGCCATGCACGCCAGCATGTCGGCGTCAGTGCCCTGGCACGACGGACACTCCCACCCAACTGCCGGGCATGCGAGGAAGCCGTGCTCGTCACGGGCGGGAGTGGTTATTCGGTGGCGGCTTGCGCACGGTCCAGGACACCGACGGTAGCGCCGACGTATATGTCCAGCGTGATGATCTCCTGCAGGCGCGGGTCGGTCGTGCGCTCCATTATCGCCAGCGACAGCGGCCAACGTGTGACCGGTGAGCCCGTCGGAGCCCTTACATGTCAATATTCTCAAGCATTAAACCGCATAACAGCGGTGGCCCTACGTGGACATGGTCTCAATAAATGTCAGATGCTACGGTCAGCGGAAAACTATTCGGAAGGTTTTCATGTCGGTCTTGCCAAACCTTCTGCCGGCGACGTAGCTTCATGACTGATAGCCGATCCCTAAGGAGCGATAAAGGGGGGCGGGGCAGCAAAGGGGGAGGCTGCGGCTTCCATGGCACAGGATTCCTGTGTTTCAGGCTGCTCACAGGCATGATCACCGCGATATTGCCTGAACCAGCAGATAAGCCTTGAGACTTTGCCGTTGCCTGCCGTTCTTAGTCTGGCAGTGAGTTCGCATTGCCTAATACCGTCGAATCCGTGCTGGCATTAAAAAGGAGGAGAACGTTGACCGGCGAATCATCTGAGCATGCCGTCGCTATCACCCAGAGGGCCATTCCGATCGGCGCCATCATGCCATTCGCGGGGGGCATGGACCGCGACTGGCTGCGCCAGCAGGGATGGCTGTACTGCGATGGCGCCTCGCTGACGAAGGCCGATTACATCGACCTGTTTCTCACGATAGGGACGAACTACGGAGGCGGGCGCACCGAGTTCAACCTGCCGGACATGCGCGGGCGCTTCTGCCGTGGGGTGGACATGGGTGCTGGACGCGATTTCTATGTGCCCGAACGTGAGCCGTCAGCGCCTGGCGGGCTCACGGGTAACCAGCCGGGGTCGGTCTTGGGCTACCGCACCGGATGGGCGGAGGATCATCCGCTGGTCGCGAAGGAGCACGAGGGCCACGTCCACCCGGTTCCGCACGCGCCGAAGGACAACAACGCCTACGCGATCGCCGGCTGGAAGTACGGCATCTGGCGCGAGGAGTCGACCACGACCACCGAGGCGGGCGCGCACACCCACACGGTGGAAAGCGGCGGCGACAAGGAAAGCCGCCCGGTCAACAAGTACGTGTTCTTCATCATCAAGTTCGCCGACGCGCAGAAGGGCGGGCAGTGATGACCATCCTTGTCGGAACCGTGGTCGCTTACGGCGCCGTGGTGGACGCCGGATCGCCGCCACCAGATGGCTGGCTGCTGTGTGACGGCCGGGCTCTCAGCCGGCAGCAGTACGCGGAGCTGTTCAGCGTGATCGGCACCCTCCATGGCGGCGGCGACGGCGTCGCCACCTTCAACCTGCCGGACTACCGCGGCCGGTTCCACCGCGGGCAGGACGAGGGCACCGGCAACGACCCGGACGCCAACAAGCGCGACGGGGCGCTGATCGGCGGGCTCCCCGGCGACCGGGTGGGCACCGTGCAGCGTGACGCTACCGCCGTGCCGGCCGGGCAAGGCAACGCGTTCGTGCTCGCCGAGGCCGGAGCACACAAGCACGACGTGAAGCACCTGCCCACGGAAAAGTCGTGGTACGAGATCGCCGGGAGCCACTACGCCGAATGGACCGATGACGCGACCGATTCCTCGATGTCAGGCAAGCACACTCACACGGTGACCGGTGGCGGTGACTGGGAGACAGTGCCGGAGAACATCTACGTTCACTACCTCATCGCCTGCGGCAGCGTCACGCCCTGATTGGGAGGTTGGAGCAAATGAGCGAAGGCGAACACATCGCGGCTGGCGACAAGCCAATTGTCCCTGTTGGGGACCTAGTGGTCGGGACCGTCGTGCCCTATGCCTCCGAGCCGGATTCCGCCGACCTGCATGGTCAGGGCTGGCTCACCTGCGACGGCCGGCAGGTATCCAGGGAAACCTACTTGCCGCTATTCCAGGTCATCGGGACCCTGCACGGCGCCGGTGACGGGGTGCGGACGTTCAACCTGCCCGACTACCGCGGCTGGTTCCTGCGCGGCGTGGACAACGGCGCTGGCCGTGATCCCGACGCGGCTGACCGGGTGGCGGCCGCCCCGGGCGGGCACAGCGGCGACAACTGCGGGAGCAAACAGCCGTTCGCGACCGCGATGCCGAAGGAGGCGTTCGAGCTGAGCGAGGACGGCGCGCACACTCATGAGGCGCCGCATGTCCCCACCGGCTACTCGTCCTACGACATCATCGGCAGTCGCCAGGCGGTATGGAACGACGGCTCGGCCGGCACTAGCGAGGCCGGCCAGCATAGCCACGAGCTCACCGGGGGCGACCCGGAGAGCCGCCCGCTCAACGCCTACGTCAGGTACCTGATCAAGTTCCGTCCCTGAGCAGGAGCCGCGTCATGACCCAGTTCTCGGCGGCGGCCGCCGCCCCAGGCATCCGGTTGAGCCAGCTCTCCCAGAGCGGGATCGGCGATGTCGCCGACAGCCTCAACCTCTTCCGCGGTGACGTGAACCTGCCGCTGCCGCTGATCTCGCTGCGCGGTCGCAACGGGCTGGATGTCGCGCTGACCGCGTTGTACGCCAGCAACGTCGATTCGCAGGTGCGACCCTCCAACCGGTTCGCTCCCACGGGCGTGCTCGGAGTCGGCTGGTCCCTGCCGCGCGACCAGATCGTCGTGGAGAACAGGCTCAGCGGCGCCGCCGGTGAGGAGGCCGTCTACCTCGTCACCGGCGGCGCGCCGCGCCGCCTGGTCCGCAGCGAGCACAGCGATGATTTCGAGCTGGTCGACTACCAGTTCTGGTCCGTCACCCACCATGGCGACGAGCTCAATCCGGCGCAGGACCGCTGGGAGGTGGTCCGCGAGGACGGATCGACGTACACCTACGGCGGGGCGGGCATCGAGTGGGGCGTGCGCTGGGGTAACTGGTCGGCCCCAGGGGCGACGCCGGGCGGGCAGCGCTTCCCCGTGGCGTGGAACCTGATCCGGGTGACCAGCCCGCAGGGCGACGCGATCACGTTCGAGTACGAGCACGAGGAGGTGCCGATCGGCAGCGGGCCGGCCTATACCCGCGCGTGCTATCTGAGCAGGATCACCGATGCCTTCGGACAGCATGTCACGCTCGGATACGAGGACAAGGAGCCGTTCGAGGTCGAACCGCCGCACCCGGTGCCGCCGGGCGGCTTGTACGCCTTCCAGGACAGGTACGAAAGCCGCTTCCTCAACCACGTGACAGTGACCAGCGAGGATGGCGCGGAGCTTGGCAGGGTCGCGTTCGGCTACGAGTTCGCCGACGTGACAGGCTCCGACGGCAACAGTCACCGCAAGCGGTATCTCGCCAGCGTCACCGAGACCGGCCGAACCGGGATCTCCGCGCCGCCGATGACGTTCAGCTACTACGCCGAGCGCACCGACCCCCAGCCCGGGGCGATCAGGAAGATCACTTATCCGAAGGGCGCGGCAGTCAGCTACGAATACCAGGCGCAGCCGCTGCACAACGCGGCCACAAGCCGCTCGGTTCCGGGTCCGGGTCCCGGCTACGTCCCCCGCGTCTGGCACGGTCCCGGGTACGTGGTTGTCACCTGGCACAGCACCGCCGTGGGCGAGGTCCGCGTGGACGCCTACACCTGGAACGGCACGTGGAACGGCTGGACCGACACCAAGGCCTGGGCGGTGGCGAAGGACAGCCTGTATGTGCAGGCCGCGATCGGCTTTTATGTGGCCGGCTACACCGACGCCCGCACCGGCGAGCACCGCATCCGGCTGTATCGTCAGGACATTTATCAGAACGGAAAGTGGATCCTCTCCCCCTACCAGCTGAACCTGCCCGCCAGCGAGACGCCCCCCGTGGTGCGGCTCGGGCGTGACTTCGTCGCCGTCACGGACGCGGCCGGCCGCCGCCTGCTGATCGTGTCCTGGGATCCAGTCTCCGGCGGCTGGACCGAACAGGAGTTCTCCGGGCTCGGCGCGGACAGGCTGTCGCTCGCGGTGACCGCCGATGCCTGCGTCCTCGGCTGCTACGACACCCCGGCCGGCATGCTCCGGCTCGCCATGCATCACCGCGACCGCTCCGGGCGCTGGGTCCGGTCGGACGTGATCGACGAACCGGCGCAGATCGACTGGAACCTGACCTCCCCGGCCAGCATGCTCGGCGCGGGAGACACGTTCGCGGCCGCGGCGTTCGTCTCGCGCCTCGACGACGAAGAGGTACGTTACGGAATGCTGCTGGTGACCTGGGACGCCGATTACAAGTTCGGGCAGGTGGTGCGCCATTCCGGCAGCCAGCCTCTGGACCTGCTCAATCCCATCGGCGTGGCGGGCATCGCGGACGCGGTGGTGGGCAACGCGCAGCACCTGTTCCGCTTCGACGGCAGGAGCTGGAACCAGGAGCAGCTGCTCCAGCCGACCCCGGGAAGCCGGTACGGCTACGCCTACGGCTCCGATGTGGCCGTAGCCGTGGTAGCGGCGGAAGGAGGCACGGTCAGCTACCGCCGCGCCAGCTACGACCCGTACGCGGGCGCGTGGCGGACGGCCGCCGTCCCCGTCGCGGATCCGGTCGCCGCGCTGCCCTCGGTCAGCGGCGACGTGCTCGTCACCGGACGCGAGGTGCTGCGCCGCTCGCCTGAGCTGCGCTGGGAGCCGCTGCTCACAGTGCCGCGCACGGCGGCCGCAGACACGATCGCCAACCGGGCACCGTCCTACCTGGCCTGGCAGGACACCGTCGAACCCGGGACAACGGTGACCACCAGGCTGGTGACGTTCGACGCCGACGGCCTGCCGCAGCCCGCGCACCCGCTCGACGGCGAGTCGTTCCACGTGCCCGACGCACGGCTAGGACAGATGCTGGCCGGGCCGGACACCTGTGTCACGTACCACGGCGCGTCGCTGGACGCGGCTCCCTCGCTGCGCCTGCACCGGATCGTGGACGCCCGCGTCGACACCGAGTTGCAAGCCCGCGCAGTGCGACGGGCCCGCGTCGAAGGCGGATACGAGACCGCGCTCGTCACCGTGGACTATGACACAGACACCGCGACCTACGACCCGTACGGCCTAGTCGCGCAGTATGTGCGGGCCCGGCTGTACCGCGGGGACCCGGCGGACGCGCCCGGTTACGTGGAGAGCGTGTTCTTCAACGGCCTGCGCCCGGACGTGCCCGGTGTGGTGTACCCGGACGACAGCGAGTTCACCAACGCCCGCGAGTTCTTCGCCAAGTTGAACGGGCAGCTCTACACGCAGACCGCGGTTGACGTCCACGGCAGACAGGTCAGCCGCGTGCGCTACGACCTGTACACCTATGACCGCGAAAACTCGGACTACCGCTGCCGCGGCAGCTTCACCCGGCGGCGGCGCACCGAGGCGGCAGAGTCGCTGCACCTGTTCGACGCCGACCCCGGCCTCACCGCGGACCTTGACGCCCGCGTGGTGCCCGCCGGGCTGTGCGAGCAGCTCGACGGCGCGGGCTTCCCGCTGACTGAGCCGGTCAGCGTCACGGTGGTGCGCCGCGGCGGGCTCTGGGTGATCAAGGGCGCCGGAGGGCTCGAGCTCTCTGCGGTACTCGATGACGGGCGGCTGGGGATCTTCGGCTGGATCACCGACGTCAGCGAGTCCGGCTACAACGCCAGGGGCCAGCTCAGCCGCGTGCGCGGACGCAACGTGGACAGCAGCGGCCAGGTCACCGACCAGCTCACGCTCACCACGTTCGCCTGGGAAGTGTACCCCGAGCTGGCCGAGCGGCACATCTACGCCCTGGCCGCCGAGACGCGCACGGTCGACACGAGCACCGCCGCGATCATCAGCCGCGACGTCTGCACCTACCGCTCGGACTGGCCCGGCGCGCCCGGCGTATGGAGCTGGAACAAGACCTACCGGTGGACCGGAGGCGACGCGGCCGGCGAGTTCGACTTCGCAGGGTGGTCGGGGAACTCAGAACCCGAACGCGATTGGGTCCGCACCAACCTGGTGCTCGACCTCACCAGCCATGGCCTGGCCCGGGCCACCGCCGACATCGGCGGCAACCGCGGCGGCCTCATCTACGACACGACAGGGCGCTTTCCTGTCGCAATGTGCGCGCTGGCGGACCCCGTCGCGGACGAGGCGGCCTGGTACGGGTTCGAGGAGTACGAAGACGCCACCGGATGGCAGCTCACTCCCCCGGGGACCGACCCCGGCGAGTACATCACCGAGGGCGACGCGTTCACGGGCCGGCGGCGGCTGGCGATCCCCGGTGATCCAGCCAAGCGCGTGGGCCTGAGCCGGACGCTGCGCCCGGCGGCCGCGGAACAGCCGTTCCTGCTGTCCTGCTGGCTCAAAACCGAGCCAGGCTTCGTCACAGACCCGGAACTGGCCGGCTGGCGGGTCACCGTGGGCAGAGCGGAGGCCACGGTCACAGCCATCCCTGACACAAACGGGCGCTGGCAGTTCTTCCACCTGATCATCCAGGGTGCGCGGGCAGGCGACGAGATCACCGTTGAGGTGTTCAGCCAGCAGGACCATCGGCCGCTGCTCGTGGACGCGATCGGTTTCGCGCCGCTGTACGGCCGGTGCTCCGCGACCGTATACGACGCGGTAGACAAGGCCCCGGAAGCGACCCTGGAGCTGACCGGCATGGTGACCCGCTACGGGTACAACCGGGCGCGGCTGCCCGTGCTGACCATAAGGGACGGCGAGCCGGCCGACACCGGCGCCGAGTACAACTGGCGCGCCCACCGCGACGGGCCATTCGACCCGGCCGACCCCAACGCCAACCTCGGGCTGATCGCCCGCACGACGGGAAGCTACGCCGACTTCCGTCACGGCGAGGAGTGGACCCGCTGCTGGGACGCGTCGGCCGGGTGGCGCGCGCACGACGGCGAACTGCGCTACGACGGCACGGCCGGCGACGGCACCCTCACCTTGCGGGACGCCGCGGACCGCCGGGACTACGCGACCCGGGTGGCGCTCGCGTCAGCGCCGGAACCGAGCGCGACGCTGGGGTTCGCGTTCGGCACCGCGTTCACCGCCGAGTGGGCGGACGGCCGGTGGCAGCTGCGCGACCACGAAGGAACGGTGCTCGAGGAAACGGCCGCGCCGGTCTTCAGCCACCACGACATTACCTTGTGGGTGACCGGATCGTCGGCCCTGCTCGCCGCGGGCGGGCAGGTCATGCTCCACCACACGTTCCCGGCCGAGCTGGCCGGGCCGGTCCAGCTGAGAACCGGCGGCCCGCTCGCCGTCTCCTGGTTGGCCGTGCTCGGCTCGCCGACCGCCCGGGTCTGCTACGTCGACAACGCCGGCCAGACCCGGCAGGCCCAGTCGATCGGTGACGGGCAGCTGCTCGTGACCGGGTGGACGTATGACTATCAGGGCAGGGCGGACGTGGCCGCGAAGCCGACGGCGGCCGCGGGCGGACCCGGCTTCCGGCCGGGTTACATCACGGGGCTCGACCCGGCCACGGGCACGATGGGCGACTGTGAGCTGACTCGCGCCTACCCGCAGGACGGCGGCTACCCGTTCACGCGGACGCTCTTCGAGAAATCGCCCATGGGCCGCGTCGTCGAGCAGGGCTCGCCCGGCCGGCAGCTCGCCATCGACCCGGCTGTGGCCTGGGCCGCCCGGCACACCACCCGGATGCTGTACGGCCTCAACCTGGCCGACCCGGAGACGGGCCTGCCGGCCGGGCAGTACCGGAGCATTGGCGTGCTCGACCCGGACGGGGTGCTCGGCACCAACCTCACCGACCGGCTCGGCGCCGTGGTCGCCACTCGCGCCGGGACCGGAGAGGCGCTGGTCCGCAGCCAGATGCGGTACAACGCCAAGGGCAGCCTGACCGAGATCCAGCAGCCGAACTTCTTCGACCGCGAGCTTCCCGAGCACGACAAGAACATCGCCACGATGGAGTACGACGCCGCCGGCGACTGCGTCGGCGTGCGCACTCCTGATCTTGACGGCGCCGTTCGCACCGTATACGACAAGGCGGGGCGTTCACGGTTCCAGCGCACGCCGCAGCAGGCGGCAGACGGGCGGCTCGCCTACAGTCGCTATGACCGGGTGGGACGGCTGACCGAGCAGGGCGTCTGCGTCGCCCAGTGGGACGAAGAAGAGCTGCGCGCACACGCTGACGAGCTGGCGTGGCTGCCCGGCGAACCGCATTGGCACACGCGCTATCACTTCGATGGGGACGGCGACCTCGACCTGCTCAGCCGGCTCTGGCGGACCGAGACCTCTGGAGGCGACAGCGGCGCGGCCACGACGACGACCCTGCGGTACGACAGGCACGGCCGGATCCAGTCCTCGACACTCGCCGTCGAAGGCCGAGAGCGGACCGTCCGGTACCACTATGATCTGGCCGGCACCGTCACCGCGCTGGAATACGCTGATGACCGCGTACGGGTCGATTACGGCTCCGACCGCTTCGGCCGGCTCGCCACCGTGGCGGTGACGGGCCCCGGCGGACACCGCAAGGAGGTGGCCGCGTATACCTACCGGCCCGACGGTTCTGTCGCCACCGAGATCCTCGGTCCCGGCGAGGGCCAGCTGGAACGTGTCTACCAGTACACGAGCGCGGGCTGGCTGCGCGAGATCACCGACCGGTACCTGGTGGAGAGCACCGACTATTTCACCGGCGGGTATGGCGGCGGCGGCTCGCACACCGGGCGGGCGGCACGGGTAACGAGCCGCTTCACCGGGGTAGACGATCCTGGATTCATCGGCGAGCACCACTATGAATACGCGTATGACGGCCTCGGGCGGCTGCTGCGGGCGGTGGCGGTGCCCAACGGGTCGGAGAGCATCGGCGATCGCATGCCGCTGCGTTACGACCGCAACGGCAACCTGCTCGTGCTCACCCACGGCGACGACACGCAGGCCTATATGTATTTCCCTGGCCGTAACCGGCTGCGGCGGGTCGGCGATCTCGATGCCGACAACGTCTTCAGCGCCGATGGTGACCTGACCCAGCAGCCCGATCACGAGGCGAGCACCTTCCGGTACGACCCCCTCACTGGTCTGCCGGTGCGCGTCGGCACACGGCAGGGAGCCACGCTCGATTTCAGCTACGACGGGACGGGCTGCCGCGTGCTGAAGGCAGGTCCGGAGGGCAGCCTGTTCTACCTGCCCGGCCCCGGCGGCCAGCCGCTGCTCACCGAGGCCGCCGGCCAGCCGTCCGACTACCTCATCTACGGGCAGAACGGGTTGACCGCCGTCTACCACGAGGGCGAGCTACTGCACCTGCTCAAGGGCAGGCTCGGCTCGACCCGCGCCATCTGGGACGGAAGCCAGCTCGTCGCGGCGTACAACTACCGGCCGTTCGGCGACCTGATGAGCCCGGCGTACCGGCTGCCGTCAGCCGCGGCCTTCCCGTACCTGTTCACCGGGCACGAACTTGACGCGGAGACTGGCCTTTACAACCTGGGGATGCGCTTCTACGACCCCGCCACGGTCCGGATGATCAGCACCGACCCGGCGGGCCAGTACCCAAGCCCGTACCTGTACGCGGGCGCCGACCCGATCAACTTGATCGACCCCGACGGAGCCTTCGCGTGGTCGTGGGAAGCGTTCGGCGCCGTGGTCCTCGGCGTGCTGGCGCTGGCCGCGGGGATCTTCGTGACCGTCGCTACCGCGGGCGCAGCCAGCCCGGCCGGCGTGATCCTTGGAGCAATCGGCGGCGGGCTGCTCATCGGCGCGGGGGTGGCGAGCGCGGCCTACGGTTTCACCCGCGCGGACGCGTCGACGTCGCAGTTCGACTGGGCGGAATGGGGACTGCTCGTCGGGCTTGGCGCCGGATTCGGCATGATATCCGCCGGAGCCGGCCTCGCCCTCGCCCCGTTCGCCGCCACCCTCGGCACCATCGGCATCCTCGGCATCGAAACCATCATCGGGGGGCTGTCGGGCATGGCCGACAACCTGTTCACCACGATGGCACTGAACAGCCTGGCCAACCAGGACCTCATGACCGGCTGGCAGGAGGCGCTGTGGACCGGTGCCCTGGCAGGCGGCATAGGCGGCATGATCGGCGGCGCGCTCGGCCGCGGCGGCAATCTGCGGACAAGGCTGGCGGTCAACCGCGGTGCGAACAGCGGAAACTATATCGACGTCTACAGTGTGGTGACGAACAAAAAGGTAAACCACATCGTCATCGAAGGGTCGGGCAGCAGTTCCTTCAAGACGGATCTAATTAAAGTACTTCCTGGCCAAAAATCACAAATAAGATTCTATGGAAATCCTAGGGATACCGAAATAGGAGTGCCGGCACGCCTAGCCGTACACAAAGATGCGTTCAATGCGGCGCTCCAAATGGCCAGAAACAGCCAGGGAACGGAGGGCACCTTCGCATATGTATTCAAGGACTGCACGACGTGGGGAAAGGATATGCTCCGCGCGGCGGATATGCCTCCGCCGCCGTGGGCCATAAGTCCCTCCATGCTGAAGTGGTGGGCTTCCAGCTTCTCCGACGTCCGCGTCAGGACGGGGCCGCAGGAGACCAGTTACCTGATGGGCGACCTCTAACTCGTGTTCCGAGTTCCGGTGAGGCGGGCCGACACGACCGCGGCCCGAAGTGCACCGCGCGTGCGCGTCGTGCTGCCGCAGAGCACAGCCGCTGGCCTGAGTCCCAGGGGGTGGGCGTATCCCGCCGTGCTCTTGTTATTGGTCGCTGGTGGCGGGAGTGCCGGTCGCGGAGGTGACGCGCGCGACCGCGGTGTGGAGGCAGGCGAGGGCGGTGGCCTGATCGTTGGCGGCCCAGCAGGCGTATCCGTCTGGCCGCAGGAGGATCGCGGCGGCGGGCGGGTCGTCGGCGCAGGTGGCGCGGATGTGGTCGACGTGCGGCGGGAGGCGGGTGCCGGGCGGGATGATGCCCGCCAGGTCGAGCAGGACCGTGTGGCCGGTGGCGAACAGGGCGGAGAGCCGGGTGTGCTTGCCGTCGGTGACGGCGTCGCTCGCTGTGACGAGGTCGGTGTCGGGTACGCGGCGGCCGGTGAGGGGATGGTCGCCGGGCAGGTCGTAGGCGAGGGACAGGCCGGATATCAGGCCGGCCAGGTAGCGGTTGGTGTCTGGCAGGCGCATGAGCTCGGTGAAGATGCCTGCGAGCGCGGCCTCGTCGCTGCCTGCCTTCGGATTGGCCAGCACCCGCTGGGCGGAGGTGTGCTGCAGGACCCGGGCGGCGGCCGGGTGCCGTTCGGCGTGGTAGGTGTCAAGCAGCCCGGCGGGTGCGCGGTCCTGCACGGTGGCGGCGAGCTTCCAGCCGAGGTTGAACGCGTCCTGCACGCCCGTGTTGAGCCCCTGGCCGCCGAGCGGCGGGTGGATGTGGGCGGCGTCGCCGGCGAACAGGACGCGCTCGCCGGCCCGGTAGCGCTCCAGTTGCCGGGTGGCGTCGGAGAAGCGCGAGGCGTTGCTGACGCCGCCCAGCTGGGTCGCGGGCCCGTAGACGGCGTGCAGCGCGTCCGTGATCTCCTGGCCGGTGACCGGTGCGTCGCGATCGGCTTCGGGTGCGTCGCCCGTGCGCCCGAAGGTGAGCCGGTACTGGTCAGCGCCGATAGGGACGAGCATCGCCCAGTAGCCGGGGACCTGGCGGGTCATTTCGCTGATGTGCGCGATCCGCTTCGGGACCTGCGGCGAGGTCGCGGACAGGCGGATGTCAGCGAGCACGGCCTGGTACGTGCCCGGGCGGCCGGGAAACGGGAGGCCGAGCAGCTTGCGCACCGAGCTGCGGGCGCCGTCGCAGGCCACCAGGTACCTGGCGCGGACGGCGAGTCCGGAGCCCGTGGTCACGGTCACCTGGCCCTCCGGGCCGTCCTCGGCGGTCACCCCAGTGACGGGGGCCTCGCGGAGGACGCGCGCGCCCAGGGAGGCGGCGCGGTCTTCCAGGACCTCCTCGATCTCCCACTGCGGGACCGAGACCGGGTACGGATGCCGGGTCTGCCACGGGGAGCAGTCCAGGGGCACGGGCAGCAGGGCGAAGTGGCTGCCGACCGCCTCGCGCGGGAGGGCGCGGCGCTGCATCGGCTCCAGCAGGCCCCGCATCTCCAGCAGTTCGGCCGTGCGGGGCTGGAGCGCACCGCCTTTCACCTGCCTGAGGCGGTGCGGAAGCTTCTCAAGCACCAGGGTCCCGGCCCCGGCCAGGGCCAGCTCGCAGGCCAGCGCCAGCCCGGTCGGGCCAGCTCCGGCGATGACGACCTCGGTCTCGATCCCGCTCATAACAATCTCCGCTCGCAGGCACGGCCCCAATAGTAGACTTAGAGCAATAATATACTCGATGTAAAAATAATCTGGATGCAAGAAGATTGTTAGGATAGGGAGCCGTGACCACTGAGCCAGGGCTGCGCGAGCGCAAGAAGCAGCGAACCCACTCGTCGATCTCCGACGCGGCGATCGCGCTGTTCCTCGAGCGCGGCTACGAGAACGTGTCGATCACCCAGATTGCCGAGGCGGCCGAGGTGTCGCGGCGCACGCTGTTCGCCTACTTCCCTTCCAAGGAAGACCTCGTGCTGCACCGCGTCGCCGACCACGAGACCGAGGCCGCGCGGGTCGTGCGGGACCGGCCCGGGGACGTCGCGCCGCTGGCCGCGCTGCGGGCACACTTCCTGGACGGGCTGCGGCGGCGCGACCCGGTCACCGGCCTCAACGACACCCCCGCGATCGGCGCCTTCTACCGGCTGATCTTCGGCACGCCGGACCTGCTCGCCCGCCTGGAGAGCTTCCGGGGCGCGGGCGAACGCGCGCTGGGCGACGCGCTGCGGGAGACGGCCGGGCTTTCTGACGTGGCCGCCCGGCTGGCGGCGGCCCAGCTCGTGGCGGTGCAGTGGACGCTGGCGCGCGACAACATGGAACGGCTCGCGGCCGGGGAAAGCGCCGACGACCGCTATCCCGGAGCGGTAGCGGACGCCGGGCACGCGTACGCCCTCCTACACGACGGCCTCGGCGACCTCACCCCCGTGCGCTTACCCGCCTGAAAGCGACCCTGTGCATCTTGAGATTTGACAGACAAGCGTCGAGGTACAGTCTTGGCGCGCGCGGGGGTTGAAGGCTGCGGGGCCAGGCGCGGCTGGTGATTAGGCGCACCGTTCGCGGTCACGGCAACGCCGAAGCCGCCCACCGCGTGGCGGCTGGCCACCCTCGTCGCGGGCCTCTTTCCGCTAGTCAGACGGCACCGGGTGCGCACCTGTGTCGGCAACCCCGTTACCGGACTGAAGCATTCATTATCGCCGCCCGCTGACTCGTCAGACGGCTGCCTGACGGCTGACGAGTCACTCCAGCGCGTGTGTGATTCTGCTTTTGACGGCGGCACTGGGGGCCGGGAGGTAGACGTTCGCCCCGTCGGGCCCCCGAATGAGGTGCTGTACATCGTCGATTCGTAGACGTGGCGGGCAGGCGGTCAGCGAGTTCCGGGTCCGCGCCCCTCGGCGGGATGGCTTCATGGTCCTGGCCTCAGCCCGCGCGCAAAATCACCCTATTGGTGTGTCGCCCGCTCACACGACTGGGGCCAAAGATGGCAATCGATGCCATCGGGGGAGAGCTTCTGACTCCAGCTTTCTGTCGGAACGAGTGATCGGAATAAATGCCGGTGTCCCTGCCAGACAAAGGACTGTGGCCGGAGCTGGACAGGCTCCGTATCCAACTGGCTGACCGCCTCGCGGCGAGAATCGAACCGGACGGGTCGATCCGAGGAAGGTGTGCCAGTCGTGTCATCGAATCTGCGCTGTTCTTTCGTCTGCTGCGCGGTACCCGGCTGCTCACGAATGTCCAGGAACGCCTGGCCCGATACCTGGAGCATGCCGTTCCCTTCCACGAGGTGGAAAGTCTTGCCCAAACGGCCGTGTTGGGGCGTCACGGCCAGAGCGAGGACGTCGCTGCGTTCCTGCGTGCCTTCGACCATCCCACTGGCGAGCGGAAACGGATCCTGCTGTCCGCTGTGCTGGCGCTCGTGGGCGCCGGACAGGTGGACGACCTATCCGTCCAGGACATCGCGCCGTACCAAGGCAACGCGGTATGGACCGACCTCACCCTGTGCGCGATCAAGATCATCTATGACTGCGCCAATGGGCGGCCGGTCCGCGACGACCACGCGTTCCTCGAACGCCTGCTGCGTGTGCACCCAGGTCCCGGAGTGTGGCAGGGAAATCTGTTGGCCCACCTGATGGGGCTGCACGCGCTGGCCGCAGTCGATCCGGACAGCCCGCTGTTGCGGCAAGGAGTTCGGGCGCTGTCCGGCCAGCTCAACCCCGACGGCGGTATCCCGTTCATCTCCGGGCAGGACGTGTGGGTCTCGGCCCTCGCCGGTTCCGCGCTGGCGCAGTCCGGTACCGCTGCGAGCGCGGCGGGCAGGCTGGGCAGGTTCATAGCAGCCCGGCAGTTGCCCGACGGCGGCTGGGGATACGACCACAGCACCTCCCAAAGCGACGTGGACGACACTTCGCGGTGCGTGGCCCTGCTGGAGTGGCTGGATCCGGGCAAGTACCGGCGCGAACTGGGCGAAGGCCGGTCCTACCTGGCCGCCATGGCGGGCCCGGACGGCGGGTTCCCCACCTACGTGCGCGGCGATCGGTCGGAGGCGGACCTGACCGCAGGCGCCGTTGTCGCACTGGCTGGTCACTCGTCCACCGAGCCGGGCCTGCTAGTGCGGGCGGCGGAATTCCTGCTCCACGCACAGCACGAGCAGGGCTGGTTCGAGCCGAGCTGGACCCGTAGCCACGCCAGCGTCCTCGCTCACGTGCTGGAGGCGTTCCAGGAGTTGAAGCGCGTAGGTGCCGCTGACCAGGAACGGGTTGACCAGGCCATCGACCGCGCGGTGTCCTGCCTGCTCGGGGAGCAGAATTCTGATGGCGGGTGGGGACGGCCTGGCAGTGACGCGCTCGCCACGGCTCACGCGGTGGCCGCGTTGGCCGGGCACGTCGATGCCGAGCGTTTGTCGGCAGCCCTCGGCCTGTTGCTGCACGCGGCAGAGCACCCCAGGTTGCCGACGCCGCCGGACCAGATCGGGCCCCGTCCTATCCCCTACGATTTCCCCGACCTGGTCAGCGTACACGTGCTCAACGCGCTGAACCGCGCTCTTGGGGCCCACCATCGCCAGCCCCAGCGGGAAGGAAAGCTCACATGGGTCGTCCGCCAACGGGAACCTCCGGTCAGGCCGCCAGCGAGGCATGCTCCGGACCGTTCGAGGCGAGGAGCATCCCAGTGGCCGTCGCAAGACTAACCGCGTGGGCCGATGAACATGCCGCGATCAACCCGGCCAGGGCTCACCCGGTCTGCCTGTCCATCGCAGACCCAGTGCCCTGCCTGGGCACCGACGCGGTGGTGGCCGCCGCCAAAATGGCTCTATGGTCGTTTGCGGTCGATGACGCCGTGGACGAGCGGAAACTGGCGCCCGGGCAGTTGCCCGGCCTGTTCGTCGACCTCGGCGCCATCGCCTGCGGCGAGTCGGGAGCACCCGTGCCCGCTGATGCGCTGGCCTGCTCGCTGCGCGACACGCTACTGGACATCTGCGCCGATCTCGCCGCGTTCGACCTGTTCCTGCCCCTGCGCCAGACGTGGGCACGAGCGGTGGAGCGGTTCCTGAGCGCGGGGTTGCTGGAGGAGCAGTGGCGGCAGGAGTACCTAGAAGCCGGGGCGCTGCCGCGGTATGACCGGTACCTGGCCAATGGCACTGCCAGCATCGCGGTGCCGCCCTGCCTATGGGCGGTGCTCGTCGTGCTTGGCGACCCCTCTGTGCTCGGCCACGTGGCCGGATTCGACCGGCTGATCGATCAGGCCGGGTTGTGCTGCCGCCTGTCCAACGACCTGCGCAGCTACCTCAAGGAACTCTACGAAGGCAATGTCAACGCGGTAGTGCTGCACATGGCCGACCGCCTGCGCGACGGTCAGGCACCGGAGGAAGCGCTGGGCCACGCTCGGCAGCAGATCGAAGCGGAGATCGACACTGCGCTGGCCGACTGTGAAGCGATGGCGGCCGGCTTGCGCACCCCGACCGGGTTCGCCGAACGGTCGGTGTACGCCTTCGCGTTGTGGATCTGCTCCATGTACCGGCGAACCGGGATGCTCGGATACCGACCCGGCAGTGAGCAGCCCGATCAAGGCTGGACCTCACGCGAATCGTGATCTCAGCTGACCGCTGACAGAGGAGGGATCTGTGGGCAGGCAGTCAGTGGCCGTCGTGGGCGCCGGGGTGTCCGGGATGACGGCCGCCTACGTGCTGCAACGGCGCTACGACGTCACCGTCTTCGAGAGCAGGGGCTACCTCGGCGGCAACGCGGACACCAGGCAGGTGCGCTTGGCGAACGGGAGCAACGTGCCGGTGGATATCGCGTTCATGGCCTACGGCAAACAGACGTATCCGACCTTCCAGCGGCTGCTGACCGAGCTCGGTGTCGACAGCCACCCGGCGCACGTGGCCGTCGATGTGCACTGCACCAGTTGCGGGTTCACCCACGCCGCCAAACGTGCGCCGGGGGTACCGCCGGCCTTGCAGCGGCCGCCGCGAGTGGACGAAACGCTGTGGGCGCGGTTCACCGCCGAACTGGATCGATTCCCACGGGAGGCTGCGCAGATCCCGGCGCCCGGTCACGGGCCGGCCTTGAGCATCGAGCAGTTCCTGAAGGAGAAGGGCTACTCCGATTACTTCTTCAAGCACTTCATCTATCCCCACGTGGCGCCCTGGTTCTTGAGTGATCCGGGCAGCGTTCGCGTCATGTCGATGGGATTCCTGGTGGACGCCCTGCGCCGGTACGGCACGCTCGACTCCGCGGCAGGCTCCGAATCCGATACCACGGCGGCGGCCGGGTGGCACGCGATCACCGGTGGTAGTCGCGTCTACCTGGCGCGCATTGCCGGGCAGCTGAGCACGATCCGCACCGGCACGCCGGTACAGCGGGTCCGGCGGCTGCCGGATAGCGTGCTCGTGCACGACTCGGCTGGCCGGACGTACACCTACGACAAGGCGGTCATCGCGGTGCCCGCGCCCACCGCGCTGGCACTGCTTGGCGAGCACGCCACACCGCGCGAACGGGAACTGCTGTCCAAGTTCCGCTACACCCGTATGACGGCCACCCTGCACACTGACGATTCGGTGTTCCCCAACCCCTCCGGCGCCCGAAGCGGCATCTCGATGCAGGTCTCCTGCGATGACCTCGGCACCGATTTCCGCGGCTGCACCATCGACGCCAGCGTCCTTCAGTGCCTGGACACGACCCAGCCGGTGGTCATCAGCTACAACCCCGCCGGTCCCATGGCCGAGGACAAGGTGTCCTCGCGGACCAGCTACGAGCACCCCGTGTTCACCGTAGAGGCCTTCGCCGCCCAGCGCCACCTACCCGAGCTCGCCGACGGCCGGCTCGCGTTCGCCGGGTCCTATTTCGGTTCGGCCGTTCACGAGGACGGCTGCATCGCCGGGGTCCAGGCCGCGGCCTCACTCGGTGTGCCGTGGCCCGAGAAGTAACTGGTCTCCTAGAGAGGAGCAGCCTGTGCCCGAACCAGATCTCCCCGAGTTCACCGCGTATCCGCCGCCGCCCTGGCGCTCCCGCGGCCGGATGTGGGGCGGCTTGCTGCGCACCACCGATCCGCTGACCGCCCCGCTCCCCCTGCTGACCGGGACCCGGAACCTGGTGGCCCTGCTTATCCGTTATCACGAGGGTACGCTCAACTACGACGAGTTCGTGCTCGCCTCCCTGGTGCGGCACGGCCGCCGCCCCGGCATGTGGGTGCACCACATCTGGGTGGACAGCGCCGCCTCGCTGTGGGGCGGGCGGCAGGTCTGGGGCGTGCCCAAGCACATCGCCACGTTCACCTGGACTGAACGCAGGGTGGAGGTCAGCGACACAGTTGGACCCCTGGCTTCGCTCTCCCTGACCTCCCGCGCCAGCGGCGGCCTGCCGACACTGCTGAGTTTCGGCGGATTCGGGCACCGCAGCGGCACCTTGCTGCTGTCCACCGCCGTGGTGCGCGGACGGATTAAGCCGACGCGCATCGAAGTGGCCGGATGGTCGGACCGGCTCCCGCGCCTGGCGGGCAGCACCGCGCGTTTCGGGGTGAGTCTGGACCCGATGCGCATCGTCGTGCACGAGCCCCGGGGGCTCGCCCCCATCGCCCACGATGGAGAGTGACCGTGCCGCGTGGCGGAAACCGGGCGGCACGAGTATCCGTTTCCGCCAGTCCACCTGGCATAAGATGCGCAACGGCGCCCCCGTGTCCCCCGGTAACAGCTGGCCGCATTCTCGCGGCTGCCGTCCCGGCGGCCCGCCGGCCAGCCGCCGCCAGAGATGTTCTGCATTACCTACGAAGGTCGCGTGCTTCACCAGGCCCAGCAATGTGGTCTGGGAAGGCACCAGCGACCTGCGAACGGCTTCCAGTCCGTGCGCTCAGGCGATCCTTCGCAGGGTGACTTCCCGCACTGTCTGCGGCAGTGGCGCGAGGTACATCCGGTCGACGCCCTCGAGCGCGGCGGGCAGCGCGGCCTTCGCCGGGCTGGCGGTCAACGCCCGTATCTCAGTCGCGCCTGCGGTGAGGAGATGATCGACCACGAGCCGGCCAATGTTCCCCGTGGCACCCGTGAAAACGGCATCCGCACGCCCAACCCGAAACACCGCCCAGCATGAACAGCGCATTCGCCGCGGCTGAGCAACTACATGCTCGACGCACACACCGTCCACGGCACGTGTCGTGTGAGGGTCCACGACATGCTTGACACTCTGTTCTCAGGAGTTGCTTGACATCGCTGTCACGTTCCGTGATGGTTGATGCCCGTGGGGTCATCGGGGGAAACAGCTGATCAGGGGCCTGGGTGGCAGGTCAAGCATCGGTACCGGGCGGTCATGGAGGTGCTGGACGGCTCGCCGGTCAGCGAGGTCGCGGTCCGGTACGGGGTATCGCGGCAGTCGGTGTACTCGTGGCGGGACCGCTACCAGGAGGGCGGGATCGACGGGCTGCGGGATGCCTCGCGCCGGCCGCGGACGTCGCCGTCGCGGCTGGCGGCCGACGTCGAGGCGCTGGTGTGCGAGCTGCGGCGGGCGCGTCCGAGGTGGGGAGCGCGGCGGATCTCGTGGGAGGCCGCCCAGCGCGGGATCGAGAAGGCGCCGTCGCGGGCGACGGTCCACCGGGTGCTGAAGCGCAACGGGCTGGTCGTCCCGCAGGAGCAGCGGCACAAGCGCAAGTACAAGCGGTGGGAGCGCGAGACGCCGATGGCGCTGTGGCAGCTCGACCTCGTCGGCGGGGTCTACCTGGCAGACGGGCGGGAGTGCAAGATCTTGTCCGGCATCGACGACCACTCCCGGTTCGTCGTGTCCGCCGCCGTCCTGGCCGTCCCGTCGGGCCGGGCGGTCGCGGACGCGTTCACCGCGGCGATGAAGCGGTACGGGGTGCCGTCGGAGGTGCTGACCGACAACGGCAAGCAGTTCACCGGCCGGTTCACCAAGCCGCGCCCGGCGGAGGTGCTGTTCGAGCGGGTCTGCCGCGAGCACGGTATCACCGCCAAGCTCACCGGCCCGTACTCGCCGACCACGACGGGGAAGGTGGAGCGGTGGCACGGGACGCTGCGCCGCGAACTGCTCGACAACTGCGGCCCGTTCGCCGACCTGCCGTCGGCCCAGGCCGCGATCGACGGCTGGGTCCACGCCTATAACCATGCGAGGCCGCACCAGTCGCTCGGGATGGCCACGCCCGTCAGCCTGTTCCGCCCTGGCGTGTCTCTGGACCGGGAGCCGGTCATCGTGACGCCGGCCAGGCAGGGGGAGCCCGCGACCGCCGGGCCGGTCCCACGGCTGGTCCTGTCGCCGTCGGGCGGGGCGGTCGAGTTCGAGACGGTGATCTCGCCCGCCGGGCTGCTCGCCGTCCTGCCCCGCGTCCAGCGAGTCCGGATGGGCAAGGAGCGAGCCGGGCAGGTCGCCCGCGTCTGGGCCGACGAGGCCACCGTCCACGTCACCATCGGCGGCCAGCTCGTGAAGACCGTGGCTTCCGGCCAAGGTCCCGAGGACCTGGCAGAGCTGCGGATGCGGGGCGCGGCCCCGGCTGGGCCGCCGCCCGCGCTGCCCGCGCCCTCGGGCAGCGTCCTGCCCGCCGGAGCCGTGATCGAGGTCGACCGGGCTGTCGATGTCAACGGGGACGCCGACCTGGCCGGCAAGCAGGTCAAGGTGGGCGCCGAGCTGGCCCGCAGCAGGGTCACGCTCCGCCTCGACGGGCACCTCCTCCACGTCATCCGCGATGGGATCCTCGCCAAGACGCTCCCGTCACCCGTCCCAGACGGCGACCGGGCCAGGCTGCGCGGCGCGCGGATCGCCAGCGCGCCACTGCCCGCCACGGCCCCCGGGCCGGTCAGCGTCCAGCGCAAGGTCCCCAAAGACGGCGTCATCATGGTCACCCGCCAGCGGCTCCGCGTCGGTGCCACCTACGCCGGCAAGATCGTCACCGTCCACGTCGAGGACACCCACTTCCGGATCACCTGCGACGGAACCGAGCTCGCCATCCACCCCCGCAACGAGCAGCGGCCCGTCACCCGCTGGAAGGCCAACATCCACACTCCGAAGCCGGAGCCTGTCTAGCATCTCCTGAGACTGTCAACCATGTGGTGCGCCGAACGTGTCAATCATGTCCTGAGACCTCACACCACAGCACGCCCGGGCAGCACGGTTGCCGGTTTCCCCTGGTCAGGAGGCACGGGATGCGCAACGATGTCGGCAACCCCGTAACGGAATTGAGACGCTCATTGCTAGCGCGCCAGGCTCACTATCGCTCACCTGATCAGAGGCCATCTTCTCGGACGCCTCCACCGTCATGAACCTACTGCGTCTGCCAGAGGTCCGCAACGATGCAGAGTTGCTCTTAGTGAGTGACGGTGGCAACCGCGTGACTTCCCTGAGTGGCAGAGTGGTAGCCACGCGTCAGGCTATGGTAAGCCCATGGCTCTCGTGCGGATGGCGCTCAGTAGCTACCGCTGCTTCGCGCAGCGTCAGGATGTTGAACTGCGGCCGCTAACGATAGTCCTCGGACGCAACAACTCCGGCATGAGCGCACTGGTGCGAGCCCCAGTTGTGCTAAGCACTGGCATCCGGACCGGCTCCTCAGCGCCGCTGGACCTGGACAGGTTTGACACTGCCTCTTGCCCAGGGCCTCTAGGACCGCCTGGACGGCGGCGGCGCACTCGGGGGTCAGGTCCCCGGTGATCCGCCCGGCCCCGTCCATGGTGGTGTCCAGCCGCAGGTGCCGGTCGTCGAACCCGTCGTCGTCATCGTCGGGGTCGGGCCGCTGGGACTTCCACTGCTCCCAGGCCGCATCCGCCAGCCGTTGCAGGTCTTTCAGCTCCGTGCCGCCCGCCGCGGCATCCAGCAGGATCTGGTCGGTGCCCTCGCGCAACTCGGCGGGCAGCCGGTCAGTCCACCGGGCGATCTCCCCCGCTCAGGACTCCGAAACCTCACCCGCGGCCAGCGCGCCGGTCACCGGCTGATGCCCGGCCAGCTGCCGGGTCTTCCCGACCGCGCCCCTGGCCGCCGTGCGGGTCATCCGGCACTGCCCGGCCAGCCACGCCGCCGACGTCGCGTACCCGTCCGCGTCATGGCCGCCGACGGCATCGAACCGAGACAGGAAGTGCATCCATGCCGCGGAATGCCGCGCGCCCGTTCGGGCCAGTGATTCCAGCACCCCGCCCAGGGCGGCAGGGTCCACCGCCTCGCCCGCCGGGCCGTTGAGATAGTCCAGAGCCGCGTCCATCATCCCAGCGCCTCGGCAACGCTGCCGGGCACCTGGTCACCGCCGGTGCGCATCTGGACCACCTCCCTCCGCGGGCTGGGCAGCATTCGATTTAAGTCGATTATCTCATTGCCATTATGTGGCGTCAACGATGCTCACTACTTATTTTAGTTCGAATTTTCGCGCTGGGCTTTATTGCGATATATTCGTTATTGCGCGGAGTCAGGTGGAGGCGAAAGACATCAGCAGCTAAAGATCAGTAAGTCCAGCAGCTTTAGGAACTCGTCAGCGGTTAGTCCACAGTCCCGCAGGATGCCGCGCAGCGTGCCGGCTCGCACCTCCTGGTTCCCGTGTACAGGAACAGACGTACCGCGTGCTACTGGGCGTAAATCCCAGAAATTAGAGGTACAGGAGAAGCCTCATTCCGACAGCGGAATCGCCGCGAACACCCCGTCGGGGTCGTAGCGGGATTTGACGGCCAGCAGCCGGCTGGTGTTGATCCCGTAGGCGTCCCCGGCCCGCTGGTCACCGCGGGCCATGAGGTTGGCCCAGCCACCGGGCAGGGCATGTGCGTCCAGGCGACGCCCGGTGTCCTGGACCCAGACGGACACGGCGGCACCGTCGCCGTCCGCCCAGGATCCGATGGTCTCCACTACGAGGTGCTCCTCGCGGTACGGGTAAGCCGTCGCGGTCACGGGCACGCGGGTCGCCGCGCCGTGGCTATGGTGCGTAATCAGCGCGCAGGCGGCAGGCATCGCTTCCGCCGATTCCAGGAACGCGTCGATGGCATCGCCGGTGAGGTCCGGGAGGGTCCGGGAGCCGAGGCGGTAGTTGCCTCCGCGGGGATACACGCCCTCCAGTTCGCGGACGGTGTCGGCCAGCGCACGGACGCCCACATCGTCCAGCACCGGCTGTCCGAGCGCCCGCACCCGGGCGACCTGCGCGACCGCGGTGCTGGGATCGCCTGCCCACGTCAGCCTGGTGAACAGGACCAGGCCGCCTGGCATGTGCAGGGCGGCGAACGTCACGTCCAGCGCGTCGTCGGCCGATGCCGTCAGGTCCCGCCAGCCCTGCAGCACTAGCCGCGCCTGATCCCAGCCGAAGGCGATCGTGCCCGTGGTGACCGTGGCGTGCGGGTGCAGGCGGGTGCGCAGCCCGGTCACCACGCCGAAGTTGCCGCCCCCGCCGCGCAGCGCCCAGAACAGGTCCGGCTCATGGTCCGGACCGGCCGTCACGACCTGCCCGTCGGCGAGGACGACCTCGGCCGACAGCAGGTTATCCACGCCGAGCCCGGCCACGCCGATCAGGGGCCCGTAGCCGCCACCGAGCGTCAGCCCGGCGAACCCGACCAGGCCCACGGTCCCCGCCGCGGCGGCGTACCCGTGCGGGCGCGCCGCGTCCAGGACGTCGCTCACGGTCGCGCCCCCGGCCACGCTCGCTGCGGCGCCGTCCAAGGTGACCTGCCGCATCGGACTCAGGTCGACCAGCAGGCCCTCGTCCCGGATGGCACCGCCCGCCCAGCCATAGCCCCCGCCCAGCACCGACAGCGGCATGCCCGCCGACCGGGCTGCGCGCACCGCCGCCTGCACGTCAGCCGTCGCCTGGCACCGAGCCACCACGGCGGGACAAGCGTTCACCTGTGCGTTCCACAGTCGGCTCGCCGCCATGACTGCCTGGCGCCCGGTCACGACCATGCCGGCCGGCAACCGCTTCCGCAGCAGCCCGGCGGCGGTATCGATTCCAGCGCCCACTGATGAGGACATGACTCGCGCTCCTTCGGGAAGAAACAGAAACGGCCAGTGTGGGCCGGACCCGGGCGCCAGCCCTGACGGCGGGCCTGGCCAGCGCACGGCCCGACTCCTCGTCTGCCCGCCATAACCCTCACAGCCAGCGGGGTGACCTGTCACTCCCACAAAGGGTGTGATTCCGGCGTCAGCCGTGTTCCGGCCAGCTACCCCGACCCCATGTACTGGGCCGAGCTCAAGCGCCGCAACGCCATCCATGCCAAGAGCACCAGCCCGCGCCTGGACACCTTCCGGGAGCAGCGCGCCCGCCCACCCGCCATCCCAGGCCGGGCCGCCTCCTAATGAGCGGATGACACATGAACGCGACTATCGAGATCGACGGACTGCGCAAGCGGCTCCGCCCGGCGCAGGCGCTGGACGGGATGACGTTCACCGGCCAGCCCGGCCACATGACCGGCTTCGTCGTGCCGAACGGCGCTGGCAAGACGACTACGGTGCGCATGTTGCTCTGGTTGGCCAGGCTGGACACGGGGGCGATAAGGTCACGGCCGTCGTGCAGAACATCCCAATCGGACGCAGCAAGACGGCAAGCAGGAGAAGCCGTTCGCGCCGACCATAATTAGATATTTCGCCCGCCCGGGATCCGCGACAGTACAGAACGCGACTTTCCGGCTATGCCAAGCGCCCGTGGTACAGCCCGCCCCCGCGTCGAGAGCGGCGCGGTACTGGGCCAGCTTGCGGCCACACTCGGCGATCTTGCTCGTGGTTTCCTCGGCGTCGCCTGCCCTGGTGATGGTTCCGGACTGCTGGGCAGCGACCAGGTCGCGGATCGTCTCGCTGAGACGGTGCGGGGCGAGCTCACGGGCCAGCCACTGGTCTACGTGACCGATGACGGCGTCTTCGCGCAGGTTCACGTTCAGCGGGTGCTCGACCTGGTTGGCCAGGGCGTATTCGGCGGGGAACCGGCAGTGGTAGTACGGGGCACCGTTGACCCAGTGGCTTTGCATCCGATCCCGGCGATGAGTTCGGGAGAACAGGTCAGGGTCGGTGAACCGGGCAGGCGGCAGCCGCCAAAACTGCGTTCCCTCATAGACGGCAATTCCTCAATGCGCACGCGTCTTCAGAGCGACTCTCTAAAACCAGAGCTTCCACGGCTTCAGCGGGCGCGGAGCTGTTCGTGCCTTCGTCATCAGCGCCCGCGAAGACCTGGAGATCGCCCGCCAAGTACGGACAGCACTCAGCCCATAGCGCCAGGACGGTCGCTGACGGCCACGGCACGCTGCTCGCAGAGCCGGGCAAGCCGCTGCGGAAGACTTCCTTCACACCGACGGCGCGATGGCGTGCAGCGCGCGGTGCAGGGTCATCAGCGTCGGCCAATCGGTCGTACCGGCCCGTCGCCGAGCGCAGTGCACGGCCTGGATCGTGGCCTCGAGCTGGAAACGGCCCAGACTGTCCCCGCGCGTGCGAGCTGACGGGACCACCCGCGACTTCCGCTGCGACTGCTTCAAGCGACGGCGACCGTCCACCGCTGGACGGTGCTCCCGGTGCGCCCGAGGCGGCGCGAACTCCGACCGCGCTGGCGTATCCGATTGACGCAGGCCGGGGCGCGCCCGCTATGCTGGCCGCATGAAATCCCCAACTCGGGGATTTCTCCCCCACCTGCGTACTCAAGCGCAGAATCGGGGAAAATGCGCATCTTTCCGAGTTCAAGTCCCCCCTCGGACACCCAGAGTGGTGGTACATCACCCTTTTCAGAGCACCGCTTGAACACGCGGACGGCCCGGCTGATGCCCGCGGCCTCCCTCCGGGGCTAACCGGTCCCGCCTCCCATAACGGGAGGCAGCCGTGACCGGCACGCTGATCGCCCCCGTCATCCCTTCCCCTGCTGCGGCTGCGGGCCGTCCTGCCCGCGCGCCCGCCGCCGCCCGGACCCTGCCGCTCGCGGTCCCGCCCGCGCTGAACCGCCCGCCGGCGCTTGGCCGGGATGTGGTGTACGGGCTCGCCCACGTCGACCGCTCCGGCCGCGTGGCCGACCGGACGGTTACCGGCGCGCTGGGCTGGCGCGGCGGGGACCGGCTGACCCTCACCGCCGAGGCGGGCGTGGTGGTCATCCGCCGCGACCCGTCCGGCCTGGTCACCGTGCCGCCCCGGTCCTGCGTCCCGATCCCCGCGGCGCTGCGGCACCGCTGCGGGCTGCTCCCCGGAGATCCGGTCCTGCTCACCGCGGTCCCCGCCGAGGACACCCTGACCGCGTACTCGCTCGCGGTGGTGGATCAGGCCCTTGCCGCGCTCATCCCGTTCCCGGCACGTGACGGAGGAGACCGATGACGATCACCGGACCTGACGCACGCTCAGCCGCACCCGGGCAGGCCGTGGTCGACGCGGCCATGCTCGTGCTGGAGCGGATGGGCCTGACGCCCGCGGACCTGCTGGCCGCCCCGGCGGCCAGGCCGCCCGCCCCGACCTTCGCCGAGTACATCCCGGTCGTGTCGGCGCTGGTCAGCGACGGCTGCCGCCGGGCGTACGGCTCGTACTGGAACCGGGTGACCGACCAGTGGGGCAGCCGCCGCATCGACGAGCCCACGCCGTCGGAGATCCGCCAGCTCGTCCAGCATGTCCGGGCCAACGTCGTGCCGCGGCGGAACTCCCGCGGCGGGCGCAGCGCCGCCGAGCACCTCATCGCCGCGCTGCGCTGCATGTACAAGCACGCCGAGGAAGACGGCCTGATCGACCCGGCCGGCAACCCGGCGCGGAAGGTGGACAAGCCGCGCCGCCTGCCCTCGACCCGGCGGGCCGTGGCTGACAAGCGCCTGGCCGAGATCAACCACGCGGCGGCGACC
>Ga0335075_10001383_pt1 | contig 40213 bp, 35 predicted proteins | sample Lox_Sample_24_FD_206723 | JGI IMG/M metagenome (GOLD analysis project Ga0335075, IMG submission 206723) | Soil microbial communities from Loxahatchee National Wildlife Refuge, Florida, United States - Lox_Sample_2.4 | ecosystem: Environmental > Terrestrial > Soil > Wetlands | place: USA...
GGAGCCCCTTTACGGAATCGAACCGTAGACCTTCTCCTTACCATGGAGACGCTCTGCCGACTGAGCTAAAGGGGCCTACTACGCGCTCATCCGCGCGTCGCATGACAGAGCTTACAACATCTCATCGTGTGTCCGCGTCGGGATACCCGGCGCCCTTGGCCATCCCCAGCGTGACGACGGGCAGTGCTCGTCCGGCTCCCAGCGGACCAGCGGATCGAGACGGGGCTACCCCGTCTCGATCCGCTGGTCCGCGAGATCCACGCGCCGCCGGGTCCAGCTGGTACCCCAGGGCTCTCGCCTCAGTCGTCTCCTTGCCACCAGCAGTCCATCGCGTCGCGACGGGCGCCGACCACAGACCGACGACTGCCAAGAGCGTCGCTCACCAGGCGGTCCCCCCTGGCAACGCACATCCCCCGAGTTTCCCGTGTGTCGCGTGGGAGGATTGTGCTGTGGGCGCGTGACAGCGGTGCGGCACCGCCGCGGTGGACTAATGTACGCGCTGCGTCATCGGGTACGCCCAGGCAGCAGCGCTGTGACAGCGCGGGCAAGACGGCGTGACAGCGATGCCGCACGGATGCGGTGCTAAGTTCTATCATCTGCATCAGCAACCACAGGGGATTTACCATGCGCAGGACCGTAAAGCTAGCAATCGCCATGGCTTGCACCATCGGGATCGCCCTGGGGGCCACTGGCACCAGCGCCGAGGCGGAGGCCACCACGGCTGGCACGGCGACTGTCAGCCAGGCCACTGCGGTTGGCGTGGCCAATGCCACCGTCCAGTGGACCACTCAAACGGAGTCCATTGACCTGAGCAGCAAGACCTCGACCACCTACGCCTACGCCTGGTTCTACATGGACTACACCGGCTACAACGAGAATGCCTGGATGGAGCGCTCCACCAACGGGGGCCAGACCTGGACCACGGTTTCCGGTGTGCACGCCATGGGATCCAACGACTTCGTCTCTACCGACGCCTATTACGACGGGCCCGGCTATCTGGCGCGGGCCTGCTTCCAGTTCACGTCGTGGTCAGGTGCGGCCGTCCACTGCACCGCTGGAATCTAGTCATTACCTGGTACCCGCGCCCGCTCCTGCCAGCCGTGGAACTGACCCTGCAGGAGCTAGCAGGCCGAGAGCGAGGCCAGGCGGCGCTGAGCGGTGGCGGCCCGAGGGTGCCGCCACCGCCGTGACTTGCCGCCCTCCCGGCCGGGGTATGCCGGGGGATTAGACGAAGAGACCAGGCTCGGCCTCGTCGCTGTCGTACGTCGACCCCCAGGCCCACTGCGTCGCGGCCGCGCCTGCCACCATGTGCGGGACGCCCGTGGGGTCGGAGATCCAGTACTTGACATGCGATCGCATCGCTGCGGGCAGCGTGCTGACCTCAGCGATGACCGAGGGCCACTCATCGATGAAGGTGTAGATGATGGCGGTGGCATCCGGGCTGGCGGTCAGCTTGGCCGAGACCCATGCGGCCGCGGTGGCCGCGCTGGCGTCACCCGGCTCGACGTCCAGTGCGTTGGCGTTGGGGTCGCCGCCGTTGACGTCAATCCACAGCACGTTCTCGTGACCCGCGACCGCCGCGCTCGAGGTCGCGAAGGGGCCGTCGGCGTAGACGGCGGCCGCCTGCCCCGCCGGGAGCACCCCGGGCTCGACCGAGTCGTAGAACATGACCGGCTGCGAAGAGGTGTCCTGAGTGGGCGTGGCCGAGGCGTGAGTAGCGGTTGCGCCAGAGCCGCCGGCCGTCTTCCTGGGCGCGGGCTTGGCCGCGGTCTTCGAGGGAGCCGGACTGCCAGCAGAGGCGGCCGGGCTGTCGGTCGCTATTCGCGCGACCGCGGGCTGGCCAGCCTCCTGCACCGAGGTCGAACTGCCCGCGGAAGCCTGGCCACCACCGTGCGCCGAGCCCATCAGGCCAGAAGGCAAGGGCTGGCCCTTGCGCGCCGCATCAGCCAGTCCGCTGCCGCCGGCCCATGGGGAAGTCGAGGCGACCGCCGCGACGGCGCCGACGGCCGCGACGGAGACGGCGCCGGCCACCCACCGGTTGCGCACGGAGCGACGGGCAGTGCGGGACGCGGCGTGACGGGCCGCGTAGCCCCGGTTACGCGCTTCGGCACCGGTGGCCTCACGCGGCGGGGAAGAACTGCTGACCTCACGCAACAGGGAAGTCGAGATGCTCTTCTTATGGGGGGACAAAGGAGGTTAACCCTTGGACAGGGCGCCGAGGGGCGGCGCTCGCTTCCACCCAGGTGCGCTGCCAGCCAGTGCGACGCACGATGGCTAGGGCAGGGGCGCGGATGTCGACGCGGGTCAAGGCGACATGTTGCGATTGAGGGGCAACCATCGCACGCCTGGGTGCTATCTGACATCAGTAAACGGGAGATGCTCCGGGGACGTCTCCTGAATGAATCAATCCACACGTGACATGACTCACGTTATCGCCAACGGTAGTTGTTCGATCACGGAAAGCCGACAGCCGGGGGGACTCGGGTGAATTTTCCCTAAAGACACCGATCCAGCACCGCTCCGCGATCGCATCAGAACCGCCCAATAGGGGAGAATCATCTAACGTGAGTGGCTGTGCCAGCCGGGGCAGACCAGCAAGGTAGACGTGGCAACCAAGAATACGGGCAGGGTCTTCCATGTGCTTCGCACGCGTACGACCAGTTCGACCAGTTTCCCTAGGCCGCATGGCAGGCGGCGTGGTTCTTGCCACGACGACAGGAATCCTGGTCTTCACCGCGCTGGCACCCGCTAGCCTGGCCGCGACCGTCGCGAGCGGAGCGATCAGCCCGGCCACCGGGGGAAGCATCAGCGAAAACCCGGTGATCTGGCAGTGCCAGCCGCTGAAGGCGTCGGCGTCGTCCTCGCCGACACCGCCGGCCAGCAGCCCGCCGGCCAGCAGCACGCCGACTTCCTCACCCTCGACTTCCACGACGCCCTCGCCGACGCCCTCAACCTCGTCTTCAGGCACGCCCGGCTCGGCCTCGCAGACCCCGACGCCGAGCAGCACGCCGTCCGCCACGCCCTCGGACACGCCATCCACCACGCCCACGCCATCGGCTAACCCCACGCCGTCGACGGGGACAGGGACGTCAACGGGGGGGTCGTCAACCGCGGGGACGCTGCCCACGGACGAGCCCACGTCCCCGAGCGAGACGCCTGCCGTGCTTGACGCCTTCTACGCGGCAGCGGCAACGTCGAAGACCAGCCTCTGCGTCGGCCTGCAGCGCTCCGAGGCGAGCATCAAGCCTGGTCAGGCGGCACAGTGGATCGTCAGCGCCTGGACGGAGGATGGCAACGTGCCGGGGGCGACCCTGCGCCTCAAGGCCAGCCCGGCGAGCCAGGTGCCGGAGTTCAGCTTCGGCTGCGGCAGTGCGGGCGGCACCTCGTGCAATCTCGGCGCGGTCTACTCGGGATCATCATCTCGCGAGTTCATGGCCCTGATCAGCGTTCCCGCCTCGGACACCACGCTGACCTCCGTTCGGCTGACCGCCACCGCCAGCGCCGCCAAGGTGGTCAAGGATCCGTCGGTCTCCGTCTCCGTCACGGTGAGCAAGAACGGCGGGTCCGGTGTGGCCGGCCAGGACACCGGCATCGGGCCAGGCATCTCCCAGTCGCAGCTTCCTGTCGGCAGCCTGCCCGCCATCGGCGGGGCTGGCGCCGCGTCCTCCAGCCTCAGCCCAGGCGGGAACGCCTCTGGCCTGTTCCCGACCATCAACCCCTCGTCCGTGCCCAGCCCGGGGACCGCGCTTAACGCCGCAGCGCGGCCGGTCGCGGACAGCGTGGCGCTCCCGATCGGCACACCGGTCGTCGACGCTCAGTTGCTCGGCCTCGGTGCCCTCGGCGTGGCCTTCCTGCTCGCGGCAACCCGGCTGTCAGTCCGCAGGCGGGTGGCTCCGCTGGCGGCGGGCGCAGGAGTGGCCAGCGCGGGAGCGGTAGCGGCCGCGGGTACCGCGCCGACTGCGGGTACCGCGGCGGCCACGGCCACCCTCGCGCCCGCGGAGCCCGTCGAGACCGAGGCGCCTACCAGGATCGATGCGCCGCAGGAGCCGGAGTCCTTCGACCCCGACGAGGACGAGGCGCTTTACCCCGACGAGGACGATCCGTTCGACGAGTACGGCTCGCTCTCCGCCGAGCCGCCCACCCGGCCTGACCCGGCCATCCGCGACGAGGACGAGTAGTCAGCCGACCGGGCCGGTGCGCGCAGCGGCGCGCACCGGCCCGGTCGGCCGCTAGCTACTTCGTGACCTGCTCGAAGCCGGAACGGACGTCGAGTATCGTGCTCGCGAGCTGCTGCGTCGTCATGGTCGGCGAGACGAGCGTGCCGAAGCTGTCGTTATCGAACCAGGCACACATCGCAACGGTGCCGGACTCGCCGGGGACGCTGGTCTTGGTACAGACCGCTTCTCCGCCGAGCGTGCCCGCGGGCACGGTGGACGAGTCCTTGAAGGTCTGCTCGAAGCTCGATACCGACGCGGCCGGATCACTGTTGGCCAGGTGCCCGCCGACGAACATGAAGACCTGCTGGCTGCCACCCGCACCAGGCGTCAGGTTGCCCTTGGAGTAGACGGCGTCCTTGATCGCGGAGGCCTGGCCCGAGCTGCCCTCCACGACTTCCTGGCGCAGCGCGCCGACGTTCATCGCCTTTCCAAGGCTGGAGCTCTGGGAGTACCCGTCAACTGAGGCCGGCGTGGAGATCGCGTGGGCCGGGCCGCTCGGGCCCGCGAAGGCGAAGTGGGTCAGGACCCCGGCGATCGCGGCTGACGCGGCGACCACGACGGCACCGAGCGCGATCCACTGGCGACGGTCGCTGCTGCGCCCGCGACGGCGGCCCACGGCCCGCTGGCTGCCGGTGTCCGGCCTGGCCGGGGCGGGGAGTGACTCCTGCAGCGCGGTAGCGACGGCCCGTGACTGCTCGGGACGGTACCCGATGGACATCTCGTCGAGGTCCACGCCCGCGAAGGAGTCAAGCGAGGTCTCGTCGGCCCAGGTGACTGGCCGCTCAAGCAGTCCCACCGCCGTGCGGTCGAGCGCGGGCCTGTCCGCGGGGGCGGCCAGGTTGTCCAGCCGCGTCTCATCGCCGTAGTTGGGGATGTCGAAGGCGCTGAAGCCCATGTCAAGGCGCGTCTCGCGCGACCGTCGCCCGGTGCCGGCGAACAGGTTGCCGCCATCGCTTCCCATTGCGGAACGATCCCGGCCTGCTCCCGCACCGCCACCATCGCCGCGTGAGTCGTCCCGGCCGCCCTGGCCGCCGCCATTGCCCGGCCAGAAGTTGTCCAGCCTGGTCTCGTCGAAGCGAGCGCCCTGGTAGCGCGAGCCCAGCCCGTCGAAGCCGTCCTCGTAGCGCGGGTCATCGTAGGAAAGCCGCTCGACGCTTGGCTCGTCGTAGCCGAACGCGGGGAAGTCCGCGGTCCCGATGATCTCGGACAGGTCGTAGCCCGCGCCGTCAATGCCGGGCCGGGACAGGTCCGAGCCGTTGTAGGCGCCGGAGTCGTAGCCGCGTCCCTCGTAGCCTGACGCAGGGTACTCAGGGGCGGTGTACTCAGAGGCGTTGTACTCGGAGGCGTTGTACTCGGAGGCCGGCAGCCCGGACGCGCCCTGCGGGGAGCCTGGGTAGTCGGCGGCGGGGTACTCGGCGTCGCTGTACCCGGAGGGCCGGTAGCCGGCCGGGCCGAAGTCGGACTGGCCGCCGTACCCGGGGGCACCGTTATCTGAGGCACCGAAGCCGGAGGGGCCATAAGTCGAGTCGTAGGAGGACGAGTCCTGGTAAGAGCCGTACCCATCGGGACGGTAGGCGTCGGTCTCGTACCCGCCACCGACGACCGGGTAGCCGCCGGAGGGGTGGCTGGCCGGGAGGTAGGCCACGTTCACGTCGTCGTCGTAGCGCAGCGGCTGGCTGTAGTCCCAGGGCTGGGAGTAGTCAGCCGGCTGCCCGTAGTCCTGGCCGCCATAGTCCGGCGTCGGGGCCGGCAGTGCGTGCCTCGAGGTCGGGCCAGGGAGCTCAGGGACTCCGTATCCGCTGCCCGGGTCCTGGTATCCGGACTCCACGAAGCCGCGTACTGTCCTCGTGCCCGCTACGCCGGAATCCTCCGACGAGGGACCGTCGTACCCGGGATTGCTGTAGCCAGGATCTCCGTAGCCGTCCGCGGGCGGGCCGCCGTAGCCGCCGTCATTGCCGAAGGAGGCGTACGGGTGCTCGCCGTAGTTCGGCGACGCGGGCAGCGCTGGCTGCGGGTATCCCGCCTGAGGAGGGTAGGGCGCCTGCGGCGGGTACTGCGGCATCTCCGGCTGCGCCGGGTAGCCATAGTCGCCGCCTTGGTACTCGAGTCCGGAGTAGCCGCCAGGCCATGAGATCTCCGGGCCGAACGGCGCCTGCCGCTGACCCATGGAATGACTACCAGAGTCATCCTGGGAGGACGGCCATCCGCTCCTCATAATCTCGGTCACCTCACGTCAGGGGTACAGAGGGTCTATCTAGGTCACAACATCATCTCGGCAAACATCCTGCTCCGCTACCGGAACCGAGATATCAGTGTGATCAAACCCGATTGAAGCTGGTCAAATGCCACTGAACTCGGACATACTGCCATGTCGATCCGGTCGCGCGCGGGTCCCAAGGTAGCGCCCCGGTCATCACGGCGACGGCAACTCGGTTGACTTCGTGGCCTCTCGCGCGATCAGGTGCGGGCAATTTTTCTCACTCATGGTGATCAGTGGGGACTCACAGTGAGGCCCGGGGCGGGTTCGCGCTGGTGAAGTCCCCGCCCAGGTAGAGCGCGGACGGGTCGCCCGCGACTAGCTCGCCATGCTCGGCGATGACCTCCGCCGCGTAAAGCTCCGAGTCATCTTGCGGCTCGTAGCCAAGCTTGCGCGCCTCCTCCAGGGACACCCAGCCGCCCCTGGTGTTGTTCGACACGCCGAAGATGACGCGGAAGCCCGGGCTTGGCGCGGCCAGGCATGCCTCGAACAGCCGGCCCGCGTCGCCGGGGGACAGCCAGGTGGACAGCCCGCGCGTGTTCAGTGGCCGCTCGAAGCAGGACAGGATGCGGACGCAGATGACGTCCATCCCGTGACGCCGGCTGTACAGCGCCCCCAGCGCCTCCCCCGCCACCTTGGAGACCCCGTAGTAGGTATCGGGCGCGGGGAAGGCGTAGTCAGGGATGGGCGCGGAGGCGAGCGGGGCGAATCCCACCGCGTGGTTCGACGAGGCAAAGATCACACGGGTCACTCCGGCCACGCGGGCCGCCTCGAACAGGGTGTGCGTCCCGTCGATGTTGACGTCGAGTATCTGCTCCCAGGGCGCCTCAGCCGGGATACCGCCCAAGTGGATGACCGCGTCGGCGCTGGTGCACGCGGCCACCATCGCCTCGGTGTCCGTCACCGACGCGACTATGGCCTCCTCGCCGGGGCCGATCGCGACCGGCTTGACGTCCACCAGCCGGAGGGTCCGTCCAGGCGCGGCCAGCCGGGTCCTGAGCATGGTCCCGATCCGGCCCGCGGCACCGGTAATCACCACGATTGACATGAGGCTTGCCTTTCCTACATAAGGACGTTACGTCCGCATAGTTGATCATGCTTGGTCAAGTACGCAATCCTGTCGGGTGTGATTAGCCCGCACGGTCCCTTGGCGACCCGCCGGATGACCGCGCACTGGGTGGTCCTCGCGGCAGCCACGCTGACCACGCTGGTGGCAGCGACGGTAGCGGCGGCGCTCGCGGTGTTCGGGGGCCAGGCCCTCGCCCTCGCCGTCCGGCATGACCTTTCCGCCGCGTCGGGCACGGCGCTCTCGGTGACCGCGCAGGTAAGCGCGCCCGGCCAGGCTACGTCCGACACCGCCACCCTCAAGCAGGCCATCGGCGGCGCACTGCCAGGCATCCCCTTCAGCTTCAACCAGGCGCTGTGGTCCGACCCGCTTGGGCTCGTCCCCGGGACCCTGCCCGGCACCCCGGCCAGTGCCGGCCAGGGCAACATCCCCACGCTCGAGGCCGCGTCCATGAGCGGGATCGAGAGCCACGCGGTGCTCGTCTCAGGGACGTGGCCTGCCGCGACGGGCACCAGCCAGCCGGTCCCCGCGGCCCTGCCCGCCTCGGCCGCGGCGCTGCTGCACGTATCGGTCGGTAACGTGCTGACGTTGCGCGACCGGATCAGCAACGCGACCGTGCGCTTCAAGGTCACCGGGCTGTTCGCCCCGCGGCGGGCCGGCGGGCCGGCCGCGGCCTACTGGGCGCTTGACGAGCTCCCGGCCAGCGGAGTGTCAGCGACCAGCGGGTTCGCGACCTACGGTCCGCTGGTGGTGGAACAGCCGGCGATCGGGACGCTCATCACGGCGAACTCAGGTGCCTGGGTGGCCCAGCCAGACATGGCCGCCTTCACCGGCGGTGACCTCGGCTCCGTCGCGGCCAGCATCACCAGCTTGTCCGGTGCGATCTCGGGCTCAACCACGTTGTCAGGCGCGCAGCTGACGACCAGCCTGCCCGCCGTCTTGACCCATACGGCCAACAGCCTCACCGCCGCCCGGTCCCTGCTCGTGGTCAGCGCCCTGCAATTGCTCGTCCTGGCCGCCGCCGCCCTGCTCGCGGTGGCCCGGCTGCTTGCGACCCAGCGGGAGGGCGAGGCCGCGCTGCTGGCCGCCAGGGGCGCGACGCGCTGGCAGCTCGCCCGGCTCACCGCGGCCGAGGTAATCCCGCTGTCGCTGGCCACCGCGGCGGCCGGCGCGGTCGCGGGGATCGCGCTCGCGGGCGTGCTGGCCGGAGCGGGGCCGCTGGCGACCGCGGGCATCCGGGTGCCAGGCGGAGCGGGAACCTGGCTGGACGCGATCGCCGCGGCGGCCGTCGTCGCCGTGATCGCCATCGTCGCGCTGCTCGCCCCGGTGCTCGGCAGCAGTGGCGCGAATGCCGGCCCCGGTGCCGCCCGGGTGCGGCGCGGCAGGCAGGCCCTGGTCGCCGGGGTCTCGCGGGCCGGGCTTGACCTGGGCCTCATCGTGCTCGCGGTGCTGACCGGCTGGCAGCTGCGGCGCTATTCCGCGGTGACAGGCACCGCGGGGATTGACCTCGTGCTCACGTTCGCGCCCGCGCTCGCGCTTGCCGCGGGGACGGTGGTCACGCTCCGGTTGCTGCCGATGGCCGCGCGGGCGGCCGACCGGCTGTCGGCGCGGGGCAAGGGCCTGGTCGCCTCGCTGGCCGGCTGGCAGTTCAGCAGGCAGCCGCTGCGCCAGGGGGGCGCCGCGCTGCTGATCGTGATGGCGGTCGCCACCGGGACGCTGGCCCTGGCCCAGCACGCCAGCTGGGATCAGTCGGCCTCGGACCAGTCGGCGTTCGCGGCGGGCGGCGACGTCCGGGTGGACGTCCCCGTGCAACTCGACGCGGGCAAGGCGGGAGCGGTGACCGCGGCCGCGGGAGTTCAGCACGCGATGGCGGTATCCGTCGAGTCGCAAGCCGCGCCCGCCGAGGTCCTCGCGCTCAGCGCGGCCCAGGCACCCCAGGTCGTGCGGCTGCGCGGCGATGAGTCCGCGCTGCCGCCTGCGCGCCTGTTCGGTGCGATCGACCCGGCCGGCCAGCTGCCCGGAACCGTGCTTACGGCGCCCCAGCCCGGCACCGGGGCCGGCCTGATCCAGCTCACCGCCACGCTGGCCGCGATGCCCGCAAGCGCGGCGTCGGACGCCCGCCTGGCCAGCGCGCTCGGCCCGGTGACCGTCACGCTGACCGTCCTCGACTCCAGCGGGACGGCTTACCAGGTGAGCGCGGGAACGCTCACCGCCGACGGCCAGCCAAGCGTCCTGCGCGCGCGCCTCGGCGGAACCCGTGTCGGCTATCCGCTGCGGCTGGCGGGCATCACCGCGAGCTACACGCTGCCGTACGCCGCGACCTCGCCGGCCGCCCTGACCATCAGCGGCGTCTCGCTGGCCGGGTGGAAGGGTGACGCCAGCTCGCCCGACCTGGTGAGCATCCTGGGCCAGGGCCAGCAATCCAGTCCCCAGCCGCCGCCTGGCCAGCCGGCCTCCATCTCCTCGGGCACCAGCGCGCGCTCGGCGACCTTCGCCTTCAAGCCGGGCCATGGGTACACGACCGCGTTCACCGGCAAGGCGCCGGAGCCGGTCCCCGCGCAACTGGTGATGCTTCCGCCCGCCGCCCCGGCGCCGGCGATCCCGGCCGTCGCCACCCAGTCATTCATCAGCTCAAGCAACACCTCCGTTGGCTCGGTCATCCCCACCACGCTGGACGGCGTCCAGGTCCCGCTGAAGATCGTCGCCGTGGCGGCCTCCTTCCCCACCGTCACCGCGACGGGCGGCGCGCTCATCGCGGACCTGTCCGTGCTGCAGGAGTACCTGACCCGGCAGGACCTCCCGCCGCTACCGGTGACCGAGTTCTGGCTGGCGACGTTCGGTCGTCAGGTCCCGCCCTCGCTGGCGGCCAGCCTGCCCGCCGGATCGGCGATCACCAGCACGGCCGCGCTCACCGCGAGCACCACCGGCGACCCGCTGTCGGCCGCGCCGCAGGTGGCCCTGCTGGCCATGGCCGCGGCGGCCGTGCTGCTCGCGATCACCGGATTCTGGGTGTCGATCGCGGCGAACGTCCGCCAGCGTCGCGCCGAGACCGCGCTGCTCGCGGCGCTCGGCGTGACGCCACGGGCGGCCGCCCTGCAACTGTTCCTCGAGAAGCTGATGCTCAGCCTGCCATCGGCCGCCCTTGGCCTGGTGCTCGGCCTCGTCGTCGCCCGGCTTTTCGTCCCCGCGGTCACGCTCACCCCGGCCGCGACGCAGCCGGTACCGCCCGCGGTGACGCTCTATGACCTGCCGCAGGCGCTCCCGCTCGCGCTGGCGGTGGCCATCTTGCCTGCGGCCGCGGCCGCGCTTGCGGTCCTGCGGCGCCCGGACCCGGCCGCGGAGTTGCGCGCGGCGGAGGCGGCATGAGCGGCCCAGGCAGCGTGAAGAGCATCACGGGCAGGGTCACCGGCATGGGGGCCGCGGCCACGGTCGCGCTCGCGGTGCTCACCGGGGCCTGCGTCCTGGCCGCGACCGCTGGCCCGCGCGAGGCGCAGGCCACGAGCACGCGGTCACTGGCGCGGACCCTGGCCCAGCTGCCGGCGGCCGACAAGACGATCGCCACCTCCAGTCCGCTGAACCTCGTCACGCAGGACATCGCCTCGGCCGAACCGCAGCAGGCCAGCGGGTACCTGACGGCGACCGCCCTGGGCACGATCGCCACCCAGTTGCGGGGTGACTTCACCCGGGGCGTGCTGCGGATGGAGCCGCCCGGCCAGGACTGGGCGGCCCTCACCTCGGCGCCCGCGCCCGTGAGCACCTCGCTGCCAGCACTCAAGGGCACCCCGGCGAAGGTGGAGATCACCTACCGGTCCCCGGAGGCGACCCACATGCGGCTGGTTTCCGGCAGCCTGGGGACCCCGCCGCCAGCAGGTGACGAGAACCTGTTCGAGTCTGCGCCCAGCCGGGGGCCGAAGGCAGTGCAGGTCGTGGTCACAGCGCAGACGGCCGCGACCTTCGGGCTGCGGCCCGGCTCGAAGGTGCAGGTCACCAGCCCGCCAAGCCAGCTGACCGGTGACACGTCCACGATCACCCTTGACGTCACTGGGGTGGTGCGGCCAGCCGACCCTGACGGCTCGTTCTGGACCGCCGACCCAGTGCCGGTGGCGCCCCAGCTGGTCAAGCCGCAGCGGGCGCTCCCGTTCTGGGTCGGCGGGTTCTTCGCTGACCCGGGCCAGGCCCTCGTGCTCCAGGAGTTCTTCGGCGGGCCGACGATGAGCGCCCAGTGGCAGCTTCCCGTCGACCCGAGCGAGCTGGGCGGTCAGGCTCAGGCGCTGCATGACACGCTGGCCAAGGTGGTCAACGAATCGCCCGTGATCACCGGTGAGCTTGGCCCCGCGGGGGAGGCACTGACCTCTTCCTCAGGCCTGATCGGGCCGCTGGCCGCCTATGTCCAGGCCGAGCAGTCGCTGACCATCCTGCTCTGGATCCTCTACGTGAGCCTCGGGGTCGCCGCGCTCGTCGTGCTGCTGCTCGCCGCCCGGATGGTCGCCGTCCGCCGGGAGGCAGAGCTCGCGGTGACCAGGGCACGCGGGGCCTCGCTGTCGCAGGTGTTCTCGCTGACCGCCGCGGGCGCCGCCGCCGCCTGCATTCCCACCGCGGTGGTCGCCTGGCTGGCCTCTCTCCTCCTCATGCCGAACGTCACGGCACTTGGTCCCGCAGCATGGTGGCCTGGGCTGGCCGTGCTGGTGGTCGCCATCTTCGCTCCAGGCGCGGTGGCGGTCTGGCGCCACCGGCTGCCACGCAGGAGACAGGCCACCGGGCAGGGCAGGCGGGCCGTGCGACGGGGCGGGCGGCTGGTCGCCGAGGTGACGGCGTGCGCGGCGGCGATCGTCGGCCTCGCCGTCTTCAGGAACCAGGCCCCGCAGCCGGGTCAGGGCGTTGACCTGTACACGAGCGCCGCTCCCGTGCTCGTCGCCATCCCGGCGGTGATCGTGGTCTTGCGGCTGTACCCGCTGGCGCTGCGCCTGCTGGCCCGGGTGTCGGCTCGACGGCGTGGCCTCACCGGGTTCCTCGCCCTCAGGCAGGCCGCGCAGTCCGCGGCCGGCCTGGCCCTGCCCGCGCTGACCATCGTCCTGGCGCTCACCGTGGCGTCGTTCACCGGCATGGTGCGTGAGGCCGTGCTGAGCGCGGAGACGCTAGCGTCGTGGCAGGCCACCGGGGGCGACGCGACGATCGCGACAACCGGGATCGTCAGCGTCTCCAGCGGCGTGAGCGCGAGCGAGGTGCGGCAGGTCGCCGCGGTGCCAGGCGTCGAGCACGCGGCGACGGCCTCGGTCATCCCGTGGGGCGTCTACGGCGGGGACCTCGTGACCGGCATCGCCGTCGATCCCGCGAGCTACGCTGCTCTTGTGGCATCGGAAAAGGGCTTTTCGAACTTCAGCCCCGCGCTGCTTGCCAGCTCAGGCGGATCGAGGGGGACGGTGCCCGTGCTCGCGTCACCCCAGGCGGCGGCCGAGCTGGGCGGCCCAGGAGCGGTCACGACGCTCACCGGCCAGGACGACATGACCACGACGCGGGTGCGGGTGGTGGGCGAGGTATCCTCGACCCCCGCGCTGCCGGGCGGCGGCTCGTTCGTCATCCTCCCGGTGCGGGCGCTGCATGACCTGCTCGGCCCGCCGCCAGTGAACCTGATCATGCTCACCGGCTCGTCGATCGACATGACGCGCCTTTCCGCCGCGGTAAAGCAGCACGTGCCCGGTGCCCCGGCCATCACCACCCGCTCGTCCGCGCTGGCCGGGCTGACCGGGACGCCGTTGCAGCAAGGTGCCTTCACCATCTTCACCGCGGCCGTCGTGTTCGCGATCGGCCTGTCGGCGGCGGTACTGCTGCTTGAGCTGGCCCTGCGGGCGGAAGAGCGGCGGCGGACCCTGGCCCGGCTGGCGACGATGGGACTGGCGGAAGGACAGCGGGTGCGGCTGGTGGTGCTTGAGGTCCTGCCGGCGGTGATCGCGTCGGCCGTGGCCACGATCGCCTGCGCGCTGGTGCTGCCGCGGCTGCTCGCGCCGTCGATCGACCTGTCCGTGTTCCTGCCCTCGGGCCGGGTGCCGCTGCAGCCGGACATCACGTCGGTCGCGCTGCCGCTGGCGGGACTGGTGGTGGTGGCGGTCCTGGCGCTAGCCATCGAGGTCCGGTCGGAACGAGGCCGCGGAGTGGCCGAGACGATGCGCACATGAGCCACCACAGCAGGACGCGACGAATGGAGGGGCGATGGCGGCCACCACGCTAGACGCGGCCAGCGGTCATGCCGACTATGGCGCGGGCGCGCTGATCGCGTGCGACCGGCTAGTCCGCATCTACCAGGCCGAGGGAATCGAGGTGCAGGCGCTGCAGGGCCTTGACCTCCTCATCGCCCGGGGCGAGCTGACGGCCCTGGTGGGGGCGTCGGGCAGCGGAAAGTCCACGCTGATGAACATCCTGGCCGGCCTGGACACCCCGACGGCCGGCGGCGTGCGGGTCGACGGGCACGACCTCGCGGCCATGTCGGCCCGGCAGCGGCTGCAGTACCGGCGCAAGACCGTGGGATTCATCTGGCAGCAGACCTCAAGGAACCTGCTTCCCTACCTGACGGCCACGCAGAACGTGGACCTGCCGATGCAGCTTTCTGGCCAGGGCAAGCGGGCACGGCGCAAGCGGGTGGCCGAGCTGCTCGCCACCCTCGGTGTCGCGCACTGCGCGGGCCGCAGGCCGGACCAGATGTCGGGCGGCGAGCAGCAGCGCGTCGCGATCGGCGTCGCGATCGCCAACTCGCCCGCGGTGCTGCTGGCCGACGAGCCGACAGGAGAGAGAGCTCGACAGCGTGACGGCCGAGTCGGTTTTCGGCGCCCTGCGGACGGCTAACTCAGAGCTCGGCGTGACCGTGCTGGTCGTGACCCACGACCCGTCCGTGTCGGGACAGGTCCGCCGGGTCGTCGCGATCAGGGACGGCCGGACGAGCACCGAGACGCTGCGCCACGACGGCCCCGAGGGCGAGGGCGGCGGGCACGCGGTCGAGTACGCGGTGCTCGACCGGGCCGGCCGGCTGCAACTCCCCCACGAGATGACGCAGGCGCTGGGCATGCGCGACCGGGTCCGCCTCGAGCAGAACCTGGACCACATTGGTGTCTGGCCCGACCGTCCCAATGGCGGGGCCGCCCCGGTGCCGTCCCCCGAGGCCGACGAGCGGGAAGCAAGGCCATGATGATTGACGCCCGCGATGTCAGTCGCACCTACGGCAGCGGCCCCACGGCCACCCACGCGCTGCGCGGTGTCTCGTTCAGCGTCCCCGAGGGGCGGCTGGTCGCGCTGCGCGGCCGGTCAGGCTCGGGCAAGACGACGCTGCTCAACATCGTCGGCGGGCTGGACACCCCGGACGACGGCAGCATCCACGTCAACGGGCAGGCCGTGACGGCGATGAGCGAGCGGGACCGGATGCGGCTGCGCCGCGAGACGGTGGCCTATATCTTCCAGTCGTTCGGGCTGCTGCCCGTGCTTTCCGCGGCGGAGAACGTGGGGGTCCCGCTGCGCATCGCCGGCGTCGAGCCGCGTGAGCGGGAGCGGCGCGTGGCGGCCATGCTCTCCCTGGTGGGCCTGTCGGATCACGTCCGGCAGCGTCCGGGCGAGCTGTCCGGTGGCCAGCAGCAGCGCGTCGCGATCGCCCGCGCCCTGGCCATCCGGCCCCGGCTGCTGCTCGCGGACGAGCCGACCGGGCAGCTCGACCAGCAGACCGGCAAGCAGATCATGCGACTGCTGCGCGAGGTCGTGCGCTCCGGGGGCGTGACCGCCTTCGTCGCGACCCACGACCCGGCGCTCATAGAGCTGGCCGACGCGGTCTTGAACCTGGAAGACGGCATCATCAAGCCGGGCTAGGACGCGGCGTCGCGCGCTGCCTCACAGCACCACGACGCTGCGCAGTACGTCGCCCCGCTCCATCTTGCTGAAGGCGTCCTCCACCTCGCCCAGGCTGATCGTCTCTGAGACGAACTTCTCCAGCGGCAGCCTGCCCTCCAGGTGCAAGTCGACCAGCATGGGGAAGTCGCGGCTTGGCAGGCAGTCGCCGTACCAGGAGGACTTGAGCGCGCCGCCACGGCCGAACACCTCGAGCAGCGGCAGCTCCAGCCGCATGTCCGGCGTGGGCACGCCGACCAGGACGACGACGCCGGCCAGGTCGCGGGCGAAGAACGCCTGCTCGTAGGTCTCGGGCCGCCCGATCGCCTCCACCACCACGTCGGCTCCGAAACCGCCGGTCAGTTCCCTGATTGCCTCGACTGGGTCGGTGGCGCGGGAGTTGATCACGTGCGTGGCGCCGAACTCGCGCGCCCACCCCAGCTTGCGGTCATCGATGTCCACCGCGATGATCGTCCGCGCGCCGGCCAGCCGCGACCCGAGGATCGCCCCGTCGCCGACGCCACCGCAGCCGATCACCGCGACGCTGTCGCCGCGCGTGACCCCGCCGGTGTTGATGGCCGCGCCGATGCCCGCCATCACGCCGCAGCCGAGCAGGCCAGCCGTCGCGGGCGATATCGCCGGGTTGACCTTCGTGCACTGGCCCGCCGCGACCAGGGTCTTGTCCGCGAACGCGCCGATGCCCAGGGCGGGGGAAAGCGGCGTGCCGTCGGCCAGCGTCATCTTCTGGGTGGCGTTGTGCGTGGCAAAGCAGTACCACGGGCGTCCCCGCTTGCAGGCCCGGCACTGCCCGCAGACCGCGCGCCAGTTGAGGATCACGAAGTCGCCCGGCTCAAGCCCGGTCACGTCCGGGCCGATCGCCTCGACGATACCCGCCGCCTCGTGCCCCAGCAGGTAAGGGAAGTCCGCGCCGATCCCGCCCTGCTTGTAGTGCAGGTCGGTGTGGCATACCCCGCACGCCTGGACCCGGACCAGCGCCTCGCCCGGCCCCGGGTCCGGCACGATCACCTCGGTCACCCTCACCGGCTCACCCTTGCCGCCCGCTACGACCCCAGCCACGCTGCTCGCCATAGACATGCCTCACTAACCGCTACAGAACGGACCGCCCACTGCGCCCCATCATCCCCGCTTATGAGGCGAGGGGGAAGCCCGGACAAGGGAGCGGGCCAGACCGAGCGGGCGCGGCGGCGGCTGGGCTGAGCGGGAAGCAGGCTCAGCTCAGCCGGTACTCGCCCCGCGCGACGAGCACGGCCTTGCCGCCGACAAGGACTCGTTCCAGCTGCCCGGCCGCGGCGTCGGCCCGGGCGTACAGGACGGACGGCCGGCCGACCTGGGCGCCCTGGCGGACCTCGACCTCCTGGCCGAAGGCGATCCGGCCGTGCCGGGCCAGGTGGACGGCCAGCGGGCCAGCGGCCGAGCCGGTCGCGGGGTCCTCGGTGACGCCGAGCGCGGGGGCGAACACGCGCGTGGTCACGCCGGCCTGGGTCAGGGCGAAGCAGCTCACGTTGACGGGAAGGGCCGCTAGCCTTTGCATGTCCGGGCTGAGCGCGACGACCTCCGCCTCGCTGGCCAGCTCGACGTAGACGTTGACCGGCCCGTTGACGTAGACCTCCACCGGCAGCGCGCCATCGGCCTGGACGGCGCCCAGCGCCGTCAGCAGCTCCCTGGCCTGGGGGAACGGACCCGCCTGCTCGGGAATCGGCTGGGACATGCGGCCGAACGTGACCTGTCCAGTGGCCGGGTCGCGCTCCAGCCGGACGGGCACAAGGCCCGCGCCCAGGTGCAGCGTCACGGTGTCCTGGCCAAGCAGCTCGCCCAGCACCCAGGCCGAGCCGAGCGTCGGGTGACCCGCGAACGGCAGCTCACGGGCCGGGGTGAAGATCCGGACGCGGGCGTCGGCCGTGGCCGGGTCGTCGGGCGGCAGGAAGAAGACGGTCTCTGAGAAGTTCATCTCCCGGGTCGCCCGCTGCATGAGCTCGGGGGAAAGCCCGCGCGCGTCAGGGAAGATGCCCAGCTGGTTGCCCTCAAGGGGCGCGCCGGTGAACACGTCCGCGATGAGGAACTCTCGCACGTCCTGCGGGCCGTTGCCCGGCTCTCCCGCCCACAGTTTCAGCTCAGGAACTCGCATGAGGCTGAGCGTAGCGCCATGCCCTGCCCCGCCTGGAGGGCCAATTCCGCCGGATTAGCCCGCGTTCCGCTGCGGTGCCGCGGTCAGACTGGCCCCGCCTGACGGCCACGCCAGGAGACGGCACGGCCGGTGTAGTGGCGACGGGCCGAGTCGGCGGTCATCGCCGCGTACAGGATCGCGATCAGTGGCAGCGACGGTGCCCGCAGCAGCGACAGCCGGTAGAACCTGAGCATCGGCATGTAGCTGGCCGTCATCAGGAGCAGGCCGGCCAGCCCGGCCAGCCCGGCGAGCGCGCCCTCGGCCGGGTGGCCGAGGGCGGCCGCTACGGCCCAGGCCAGCAGCCCGACGAGCGGAGCGGCGTAGAGGAGGCCGAGGCCGAGGACCGTTCCGGCCAGGAGCAACGGGGAGTACCTGAGCTGGACATAGGCCGACCGGGCGATCATGTGCCACAGGTCGGCCAGCCGGGGATAGGGCCTGATGCTGCGGATCTGCGTGCTAAGGCCGAGCCAGGTGCGGTTGCCGTCCCGCTTGAGCAGCGCGCCCAGGGCCACGTCATCGATGAGCGCCCCCCGGACGGGCCGCAGTCCCCCGGCCTTGTCCAGGGCGGAACGCCGGATCAGCATGCAGCCGCCGGCCCCCGCCGCCACCCGTGACCGGGGGGCGTTAACCCGCCGGGGCGGATAGAGCTGGAAGAAGAAGTAGACGAACGCGGGCACCACGATCCGCTCCCAGCGGGCCTGCGCGCGAAGCAGCGCCATCTGCGAGACCAGCGCCCGGTCATCGGCCTCGGCCGCGGCGACCAGGGCGCGCAGCGCCCCGGGGCCCCAGGCGATGTCGGCGTCGGTGAACAGCACGTAGTCCCCGGCCGACGTGGTCGCGTCGAGGCCCTGCTGCATCGCCCACACCTTGCCGGCCCAGCCCTCGGGACGGGCCCGGCCGGAGGCTATGGCCAGCGGCGGGTGGCCGGGCGCCGCGGACTCGGCCAGGCCGGCCGCGACCGCGCCCGTCCCGTCGGTGCTGCCGTCATCGACCAGGGTGACGCTGAACTTCCCCGGGTAGTCCTGGCTCAGCAGCGTGGGCAGCGTCAGCGGCAGCATGTCCGCCTCGTTCCGCGCCGGGACTACGATCGCGACCTCCGGCCAGCCGGGCAGGTCCGGGGGCGCGGGCGGCAGGAGCTGCCGCGTCCGCCAGAACTCGCCGTGGAACAGCAAGAGGTACAGCCAGGCGACACCGCTCACCAGGCACACGATTCCCAGTACGACCACAGAGGTAGTATCCCCGCTACCGGGGCACTCGCCAGCCAAGCACGTCGCCCGACTGGTAGGCCGGCAGGCCGAGCAGGTTGTCGAGGTAACTCGCCAGCGGCGTGTCCGGGCTGGTCACCGCGACCACATCGGTCAGGCCCGACCCCGAAAGCCAGGCCGCGGCCTGCTGCGGGGTGGGGGCGGCGAAGCTTGCGGGCAAGCCGGCCCCGTTGATCGAGCCGGTGCCGGCCTCCAGCCACAGGTGGTCCAGGTACAGCTCGGTGGCGGACGGGCCGTAGCCGCCGACGTAGGCCTGGCCGCCCGCGGGACCGATGAAGTACCCGGCCGCCATGTCGACCGGCAGCCCCGTGTCGGCCTGCCACCGCATCGGGGTGGGGAACGCGCCGGTGGCCAGCGGGACCGTGAGCACCCCGCCGCCGGCCGGGACCCGCAGGCCGGTCAGCACCTGGGCCCAGCCCGCGGGGACACCGCCTACCGTCGAGGTGGGCAGCGGAGCCGGAAGCATCGGCACCACGGCGACGCAGGTCGCCAGCCCGACCGCGAGCCGGGCGAGCAGCCGCCGCCGGCCCTGGCCCGCGGGCCGGGGCGCGCTGGCCCGCCGCCAGGCCGCGTCGACCGCCAGGGCGAGCAGGGCCGCCGCGCAGCCGTCGGCGACGATCGAGAAGCGGTCCACGATGGCGGAACTGGCCAGCGGCAGGCCCTCCAGCCAGTACCACGGCAGCTTGAACCAGCCGTGGACGTGCCCGCCAGCCAGCAGCGCACCGCCGAGCGAGAAGACCTCGAGGACAACGAACGCCACGGCCAGCACCCGCACCGCCAGCACCCGCCACAGCGTCCACGCCGTCGCCACGATCGCGACCAGCATCGGCCAGCCCAGGTAGCCGAGGTACTCGGCCAGCCCGCCAGGGAACTGGCCGGCGAAGGCCGCGCTGCCCGCCGTGTGCACCAGTTGCAGCCTTGACGGCTCGATGAAGTCGTAGAGGTCATTCTTGTAGTAGTCGGTCAGGTACGGGCTGCCGTGCTGGGTCAGTGGCCCAGCGAACTGCGTCCACACCGGGTACCCGGCCAGGATCACGAGCACCCCGGCCGCCATGAGCAGGCCCGATGTCACCCGCCTCGCTTGCTCGCGGACGGCCAGGTCCGAGGGCCTGGCGATGACGGCCCGCGCGACGCGGGCCTTGCTCAGGGCCGCGACAAGCAGTCCGATCCCGATCGCCACCGCCGTGTTGAACAGCAGTTCCTCACAGGTCAGCAGCTGCAGGGCGGCCGTCAGGCCCAGGCCCGCGCCGGCCCGCAGCGACCCGTCAGGGTCGCGGCCTGCCCGCTGGCCCGCCGGCCGCCCGATGACAAGCCGCGCGGCAAAGTGCGCGATGAGCGGCGGGAAGACGGCGAACTGCAAGTCGTAGTGGCCGATGGCGGACTGGGTGAGCGCGGGCGAGAATCCGTAGGCCAGCCCTCCGGCGATGGCCGCGCCCACACCGACTGACCACCGGCGCAGCACCCAGTACAAGCTCGCGGCCGATCCGGCGAAGCCGATGGTGAGCAGGACATTGAGGCTGACCTGCGGCCCGAACGCCAGCGTCACCGGAGACAGCACCACGCCCGGGGCCAGCAGCGACGGGTTCCACATCGCGCTCACCCCGGTCGGGGCGTTCATCCCGCTGGTGATGAGGGCGGGAAGGTGCCAGTGGGCGACCGCGCCGGCGGCGTAGCGCATCCACCAGGCGGACTGGTCGGGGTCACCCGGGTTGCCCGCGACGATCCGGGACGCGGGGTCCTTCCACACCAGCACCGTCACCACGATCGCGGCGATCAGGTAACCCGCTGCGACAAGACTAAACTCATAGTGCACAAGACCGGACAAGTAGCGCCAGCGACGGGTAGGCTGCAGCGTTTGCGCGCCTGGACCGTCGAGCCGGGGGGCAGGCGCGGACACGCCGCCAGGGTATCTCAGCTAACCTCGCGAAGCCGACCAGACTCGACCTCAAAGACGAACCCGCGTATCACGTCGGTAAACGGGATGAACGGGCTGGCCTTCAGCCGGGCGATCGACTGCGGCACGTCCGCGTCCGGGTCGGAGAACGCCTCCGTTGCCCACGGGGGGCGGATGCCGGTGTCCCGCTCAATCTCGGCCTTCAGCCCGTCGTCGGTGAACTTGGCCATTCCGCAGTCGGTGTGGTGAATGAGGACGATCTCCCGCGTCCCGAGCAGGCGCTGGCTGATCACGAGCGACCGCACCACGTCGTCGGTGACGACGCCGCCGGCGTTGCGGATGACGTGTGCCTCGCCCGCTGACAAGCCCAGGGCGGCCTGCACGTCCAGTCGCGCGTCCATGCAGGCGACGACCGCGAGGCGCAGCGTGGGCTGGCCGGCCGCAGGGCCAGGAAATGTCGTGGCGTACTTCTCATTACGGGCTAGCAAGTCATCGATCACGGTGAAATTAGATCAAACGATCATCGGCAGGCCCCTCTCGGCCCAGGCATTTACTTTGATGACTTTCGTTGTCAGGATCGTCTTGTTTGTTACTTGCCTGGCTGCAACCATCAAGTTAGGTGCAGCGTCTCCGGCTTTGGAAGACACCTCAAGAGAGAGCTGAGAGGTCCATGAAGACACGCATGCGGGGTAAGGTTGCGGGCCTGGCGGTGGGGGCGAGCGCGCTGGCGGTAGCGGCGGCGATGGCGCTGCCCGGGGCATCGGCGAGCGCCGCGCCGGCCCGCGTCCAGGCACCGGGGAACATCGCCAAGCCGGGTCGCGTACCGACGCCCCCTAAGGGAACACCGCCCAAGGGGGCCTCCGGGTACGCCGCACCGAAGCGGACCCTCAAGTACGGAGACAAGGGCGCCGACGTGACCGCCCTCCAGCACCGCCTCATCGCGCTGCATTACTGGCCAGGCACGGTCAATGGCGTCTTCGACTTCGACACCGAGGAGGCGGTCTACGCCTTCCAGGGCATCAACGCGCTGGCTATCGACGGCACCGTGGGGCCGAAGACCGGCAAGGCCCTGGTCAGCCCGCGCGCCTACAAGGCCCATGACCCGGGCGCCGCCACCCGGGTTGAGGTGGACATCAAGCCCAGCGTAGAGGTCCTCGTGTTCTACAAGAACAACAAGATCTCCCTGATCAGCCACGTTTCCAGTGGCGGCGGCTACTACTTCTGCAACCCCGACGGCAGCTGCGCCTACGCCGTCACCCCGACCGGCTCGTACCGGGCCAACATCTTCATGCCCGGCTGGGTTCAGGTGCCGCTGGGCGCGATGTACAACCCGGTGTTCTTCATCGGCACCGCCTACGCGATCCATGGCGACACCGCCGTGCCGGCCCATCCGGCCTCGCACGGCTGCGTCCGGATCCCCGACGACATCGCGGTCTGGTTCTACAAGGACCTCGACGTCCGCAACATCGACGGCGGCGCGGGCACCCCGATCTACGTCTACAGCTACAGCGAGTAGGCGAGCAGCCCGGCTGCCCGGCGCTTAACCACGCAGCGGGCCGGCCCGCTCGGCGAGAGCAGGCCGGCCCGCTGGCGTACCGGGTCCGGGTCCGGAATTACGCGCCGGTGATCTGGCCGCGGGACGGGTCGTCCTCGTTGGCCTCGCCGTCGGGTGCGATGACGCTCTTGCGGACCGACTCCAGGATCGTCAGGCCCTGGCTGACCAGGCCGGCGGCGATCTCGCCCAGGCCATCGGCGCCGTTCAGGACGCTCACGTTCGCGCCCTGCAGGCCGGCCGCCGCTTCCTTGACGATCTGCGGGAGCTGGTTGATCAGCAGCTGGTCCAAGGCGACCCGGTTGTTGGAGGCGGCCGCCTCGGCGGCGATGCGGGTCCGCTCCGCATCCGCCTTAGCCAGGATCTTCACCTTTTCCGCCTCGGCCTCGGCCGGGCGGATTACCTCGGCCACGAGCTGCTTTTGCCGCAGTTCGGCCTGGCGCGCGGCCAGGTCGGCCTGCGCCGTGAGCACCGCCTGCTGCGCCTCGGCCTGCGCCAGCGGGCCGGCCTGGGCCGCCTGCGCTTGCGCCTTGTCGATCTCCGCCTTGTACTGGGCCTGCACGACCGCGGTCTGCCGGGCGAACTCGGCCTGCTTGCGGGCCGACGCCTGCTGTGCCTCGACGGCCTGCTGGTCGGCGTTGGCCTGGGCGATCTTGGCCTGTCGCTGGATCGCCGCGTTGTTCGGCGCGGCCATCGCCGCGATGTAGCCGGCCCCCAGGTCATCGATGGACTGGATCTGCAGCGAGTCCACCGACAGCCCGATGGTGGCCATCTCCGCCTTGGATCCGTCGAGCACCTCGGTGGCCAGCTTCTGCCGCTCGGTGACGATCTCCTCGACGGTCATCGAGCCGATGATGGACCGCAGGTGGCCGGCGAAGATCCGCCCGGTGAGCACGGACATCTGGTCCTGGTCGGACAGGAAGCGCTGGCCAGCGTTGATGATGGACTCCGGGTCATTACCAACCTTGAAGGCGATGACGGCACGGACGTTGAGCGCGATTCCCTGCTTGGTGACGCACTGCTCCGCGACCTCCGCCTCCTGCATGGACAGGGTGAGGTACCTGACCTTGCGGAAGACCGGGGCCACGAACGCACCATGGCCGGTCACCACCCGGAAGGGCGCGCCGCCTGCCCGGCGGCCACCCGAGATCAGCATTGCCTCGTCGGGGGCGGGAACGCGATAACCGAACATGATCTACTCTCCTGAGCACTGGTTCCTCGTTGAGCCATGAAGGGAAGGGGCTTCGCCTAGGGGATCGTCCCACTTCACGACGTCGACCGTCCGCTGGCCCCTAGAGTCAGTGACCAAGACGGTGGCGCCTCGCGGCAGGGGGGTTTCCGACCAGGCAATAAAGTGCTCTGAGCCGCCGCGGACCTTGACCCGGACCTCGCCGGGGCCGCTCGACCCCCTGGTTGCGATGGTGAGGACACCAACCGCGCCGATGCATGATTCGTCACGCGCCAACGGAAGCCACCCTCGGATGAAGAAAGCTAGTGCCTATAAGCGTAGTCCCCCATGGCAACGACGGGTTTAACCGGGAAGTTCCGTTGCGCTGGATGCGCCAGTCGGGCGGGTTCCTGGCGCTTGTTCCGGTTAGCGATCTCGTTCGTTAGGCTAAAGAAATGGCATCTTCCCGGACAGTCCAGGCGGGCGACGGCGCCCCGGTCGCCGGCCCCGGCCCCACCGCGTCCCGGCCCGGCCTCGCGATGACCGTGATCATGGCGGGCGTGCTGATGACCGCGGTCGACACCACGATCGTGGTCCTCGCGCTTCCCGAGATACAGGCCAGCCTGCACGTGCCGCTGTCGTCGGTGGTCTGGGTCATCATCAGCTTCCTGCTGGTGATCACGCTGCTGGCCACCCAGGTCGGGCGACTGGGCGACATGTTCGGCCGGGTGCGGATGTACGAGACCGGCTTCGGGGTCTTCGTGCTCGGCTCGCTGCTGTGCGCCCTGGCCTGGGATGCCGGGTCGATCATCGTGTTCCGCATCGTCCAGGGCATCGGCGGCGCGCTCATCATGGCCAATAGCGGCGCGGTCATCGCCGACCTGTTCCCGCGCGAGCGGCGCGGCCGGGCCTACGGGTTCACCGCGCTTGGCTGGACGGTCGGCGCGGTGCTTGGCATCGTACTCGGCGGCCTGATCGTCACCTACCTGTCGTGGCGGTGGATCTTCTGGATCAACGTGCCCACCGGGGTTATCGCGATCTTCGGCGCCTTGCGGGTGCTGAGGGACACTGGCGTGCGGACCAGGCAGCGGCTGGACTACCTTGGGATGGCCACGCTGGGACTCGGCCTGTTCGGCGTGCTGTGGACGATGACCAAGCTGGCCTCGCAGTCCTTCAACGCCGCCCTGTGGGGGTACCTGATCGGCGGCATCGCGCTGCTCGTGGCGTTCGTCTTCATCGAGGCGCGGGTGGCGGCCCCGATGCTGCCGCTGCGGATCTTCCGTGTGCCCACCATGGCGGGTTCGCTGCTCGCCTCGCTCTTCCAGGGACTGGCGTCGTTCGCGGTGCTGTTCCTCGTGCTCATGTACCTGCAAGGGCCACGCGGGCTGTCGCCGCTGCACGCCTCCCTGCTGCTGGTGCCGGGGTACGTGGTGTCGTCGGTTGTGGGGGTGTACGCCGGACGGCTGGCCGACCGGTTCGGCGCCGTGCTCCCGGCCACGCTGGGCCTGGCGGTGCAGGTCCTCTCGCTCATCGGGTACGCGCAGATGACGTTGTCCACCCCGCTGTGGGTCGTGGTGCTGCTCGCCCTGGTAAACGGGTGCGGGGCCTCGCTGTTCTTCCCGGCCAACAGCTCCGCCATCATGAAGGCCGCGCCACCGGACATGTTCGGCATCGCGTCGGGCATGATGCGGACCTTCGCGAACGTCGGCATGGTCTTCTCGTTCGCGGTGGCGATCCTGGTCGCGTCCCGCTCGGTGTCCCGCCAGGTCGCGTTCGCCATCTTCGTAGGCACGACCTCGCTGCACGGGCCGCTGGCCCGGGAGTTCTCCTCCGGGCTGCACGCGGCGTTCTACTTCTCTGTGGGCTTCATGGTGATCGCCGCGATCTTGTCCGCGGTGCGCGGCAAGCCCGAGGCCCGCTAGGGACTCCCCCGCGCTCCGCCGGCCGCGGCCGGATCCGGCACAGGTCAGGGTGGACGTTTGCTGCCAACTGGGCGATGATGCAGGAGGCGTACTTTCTTGGCGAATATAAGGCGGGTGGCATGCTCCAGGCCTTCGTGTTCGAACGAGTCGGCGTCGTCGTTGGCGACCTGTACTTCCTGGATCCCCAGCCCGCCAAGGGCCAGGAGGGCGCCGAGCATGGCGTCCGGCTTGAGCTCCGGGTCATCGACCGGGGCGAGCTCAAGGGATCGATCTACTCCGCGACGCCCATCGAGGTCGGCCGCCCCATCTGGCGGGTCGACCTGCTTGAGTCCGTCGACGGCAAGCCAGGAAGCCACGACCGGACGCACCACCACCCGGCCTTCTTCGCCGGGACCTGGAACCCGCAGCCGCGCAAGTTCCTGCGCGAGCTGTCCTCCGACCCGCTGGGCTGGCTGGGGGCGCAACTCGCCGACCTGCCCGGCATCCTCGAGCGGGCCGAGGTGCCCGCGGATGTCGCGGGCGCGTCCGACCCGGCCAGCCTGCGGGAGATGGCTCCGGTCATCGTCAGCACGACCAAGATGATGCTGGACAAGGTCCGGTCGGGCGAGCTCGGCGTCGCCCCCGACGAGGAGGCCGACAGCATCCGCAACGGCTGGCTGTAGACGCCGTTCCCGGATGGCTTACTTTCCGGCCGGGGGGCGGACGCGGACGAAGTTGATGCCCTGCATCGTCATCGCGACCTCGCCGCCGGCGGTGGTGGCCTCCATGAGAGACCTGATGATCCCCCGATCCGGCTTGCTCCGCGACAGCCGTGCCTCAAGCACGGTGCCGCGCACGTGCAGGGTGTCGCCCGGCCGGACCGGGCGCGGCCAGCGGATCTCGTCGATGCCCGCGGCCCCAAGGCCGCTTTCCTGGCTGATGAAGTGCTCGACTAGCTGGCGCATCATCAGGCTCGCCGTGTGCCAGCCGCTGGCGATGATCCCGCCATACGGCCCCGCGGCCGCCGCCTCGGGGTCGGTGTGAAACGGCTGCGGGTCGTAGCGCCGCGCGAAGTCGAGGATCTCCGCCTCACCGACCGTGAAGCTGCCGCAGTCGACGACCAGGCCAGGGACATAGTCCTCGAAGTACCTGACAACGCGCTCAGAAACATCTGTCACCAGGCCAGTATCCCTCCGGGCTGCCCTTTACCCCAGAAGCACCCCGTCAATACCTCGAGACGGTAGCAATCTGATAACGATAGGTCACCAAATTGTCACGTTCCCGTCACCGTCGAGGCTTTTGATCACGGAAAAGTCACGGAAAAAAATCAGTTTGCCTGCGAGCCGACTCGCGGCCCTGCCATGCTTCCGGAGATGGCTCGGACGGAACAAAGTGTGATAAATCGCCCGAACGAGCACTAATCGCACGTGCAAGGCCCGCCGATAGGCACTTCACCCCGTAGGCGGGCGCGGAACCGACCATGGGGAGATCATGACCGCTGGCAGCAGTGAGCGCCGAACCGTGAAGATCAGGCGCAGGGGACGCCACGCGGCCCCGTCGCAGGTTGAGAAGGTCGCGGTGCAGGCAGGAAAGGCCGCTCCCGCGGTCGCGATCGCCGGCGCGCTCGTCGCGGTGCCAACGGCGCAAGGCGCCCTCGCGGCCACCGCCACGACCGGCCAGAGCGCCACGACCGGCCAGACCGCCACGATGGGCCAGACTGCCACGATGGGACACGGCACCACGACCGGCCAGACCGTCACGGTCACCCGCAAGGTCACGGTGCTTGACTCCCGCACCGCGGCGGGCAAGGGCGCGAAGTCCACCGCCAAGCGCATGTACACGGTCCGTAGCGGCGACTCACTGGCGAAGATAGCCGACCGCTTCTACCAGAAGGCCGCCGACTGGCAGTGGCTCGAGCACGTGAACTCCAGCACGATCTCGGACCCGAACATGATCAAGCCGGGGCAGCGGATCTCCGTCCCGCTCGACCCGCCGGCCAGCTACACGCTCCCTGGCTACCAGCCCAGGCATGCCGCGACGGCGAGCATGACCGCAAGCAGCAGCCAGTCACCGGCCAGCGGCAGCTCCTCAGGCAGTGGCTCCTCGAGCAGTTCATCCGGCTCGAGCACCTCGGTAGACAACACGGGATCAAGCACCAGCTCCGGCTACGTCGCGCCCAGCGGCCAGTACAGCTGCTCCTCCCTCGAGGAACTGTGGGATCAGGCCGGCGGCAACCCGTCCGACGCCCTGATGGCGGCCGAGATCGCGATGGCCGAGTCGGGTGGTAACCCCGGCGCGATCAGCCCGACCGACGACTACGGCCTGTGGCAGATCAACGCCTCCAACGGCTCGCTCGCCACGCTCGACCCGCTCGGGAACGCCAAGTCCGCGGTTGACCTGTCCAACGACGGGACCAACTGGGAGGCGTGGACCACCTATACGTCCGGCCTCTACATCGGCCGCTGCTAGAAGCTCCGTGGGGGTGCGGGGAACCCCGTCCCCGCCCCCCCACCGCAGGCCCCGGCTAGCGCCCGGCCGTCTCGGCAATGCCCTGGCGGGCAAGCTCATCGGCCCGCTCGTTGCCGGGATCGCCGTTGTGCCCCTTGACCCAGGTCCATCGCACCTCGTGCGCGGCCATCGCCGCGACCAGCCGCTGCCAGAGGTCCATGTTCTTGACTGGCTGCTTGCCCGCGGTCTTCCAGCCGTTGCGCTGCCAGCCGGGCAGCCACTTGGTGACCCCGTCGAGCACGTACTTGCTGTCGGTGAACATGTGCACGGGCACCGGCCGGGTCAGTGCCTCAAGCGCCTGGATGGCGGCCATCAGCTCCATCCGGTTGTTCGTGGTGGCCGGGTCGCCACCGTGCAGTTCCTTCTTGACGTCGCCGAACCGCAGCACCGCGCCCCAGCCGCCAGGCCCGGGGTTCCCGCTGCACGCCCCGTCCGTGTAGATGACCGCCTCTCCCATGCCGCAAGGGTAGTGCCGCCGCCGGCCCGCCGATAACACCCGGATCCAGCCAGTTGACGAGTAGATGAACTGCTGCCGCCCGGTCGTGACCCCAGGCCTCCTGGTGTGCTCTGCTATTACAGTGATCAAAGCTCTGCCTTCGCCCGGTTCTGACGACCCCACCGACCTGGCGCTGCTCGCGGGCCTGACCGTCGTGGATGACGACGATGACGACCCGGTCCTGCTCTGGCCCGACGGGACCCCGGTTGACACGTGGCGGGATGACTACCCCTACGACGAGAAGATGCACCGGCCCGAGTACGAGCACCAGAAGCGGCTGCTCCAGATCGAGCTGGTCAAGCTGCAGAACTGGGTCAAGAGCACCGGGCAGCGGATCGTCATCATCTTCGAGGGCCGGGATGCCGCGGGCAAGGGCGGCACGATCAAGCGGTTCACCGAGCACCTGAACCCGCGCGGCGCCACGGTCGTGGCGCTGGAGAAGCCAACCGAGCGCGAGCGGACGCAGTGGTACTTCCAGCGCTATGTCGCGCACCTGCCCGCCGACGGCGAGATCGTGCTCTTCGACCGGTCCTGGTACAACCGGGCAGGCGTGGAGAAGGTCATGGGCTTTTGCACCGACGAGGAGTACAAGGAGTTCATGCGCGAGGCGCCTGAGTTCGAGCGGATGCTGATGAACTCGGGCCTGCACCTGACCAAGTTCTGGTTCTCCGTGACCCGGGGCGAGCAGCACACGCGGTTCGTCATCCGGCAGGTCGACCCCGTACGGCAGTGGAAGCTCAGCCCGATGGACCTGGAGTCGCTGGACAAGTGGGACGCCTACACGGAGGCGAAGGAGGCGATGTTCAACTACACCGACACGCCGCATGCCCCCTGGACGGTCGTCAAGAGCAACGACAAGAAGCGCGCCCGCCTCGAGGCGATGCGGCACATCCTGGAGCAATTCGACTACCCGGGCAAGGACCCCGAGGTCGTCGGCAAGCCGGACCGCAAGATCATCGGGGCGGCCGCCCCGCTGCGGGAGCGCAACATGGTTCATATCTTCCCTGAGCTGTGAGACGGTGAAGACATGGCACGAAATGCGACAGTCTCCGACTCACAGCCGGACGCGGGCACCCTGGCGATCACCACGGAAGATGAGCTGCGGGAGGTCATCGGAGGCTTCCCCCAGACCAGAGCCGCGACGAAGGTTCACCCACGGCTGCACCCGCTCGAGGTCGAGTGGCTGAGGCTGTCGCCGTTCTGTGTCATCGCCACATCGGATCGCGAGGGCAACTGCGACGCCTCCCCCAAGGGCGACCCGGCGGGCCAGCTCATCCACGTGCTTGACCCGGGCACGGTGGCGATCGCCGAGCGGCCGGGCAACAAGCGCGCCGACGGCTACCTCAACGTGCTGTCGAACCCCCACGTCGGCATCCTGTCGCTTATCCCCGGCCGGAAGGACACGCTGCGGATCAACGGCCGGGCCACCCTGGTCTCAAGCGCGCCGTTCTTCGACCAGATGGCGGTCAACGGCAAGCGGCCGATCCTGGCGATGGTGGTGGAGATCGACCAGGTCTTCTCGCACTGCGCCAAGTCGTTCATGCGCTCCCACCTGTGGGAGCCGGGGACCTGGCCCGCCCCGGACGCCATGCCTACCGTCGCCCAGCTCTGCAAGATGATCCAGGACCCGGCGGAGACGCTCCAGGAGCTAGAGGCGCACTACGCCCCAGAGAACTACGAGAAGAAGCTGTACTAGGGCTGGCGTGCCCACAGCGCCGGGATCGTCACGCCGAACTCGGCCAGCAGGTTCCGCAGCAGCGGCAGCGAGATGCCGATCACGTTGTTGTGATCGCCGTCGATCGAGTCGACGAACCAGCCGCCGAGGCCCTCGATGGTGAACGCCCCGGCCATGTTGAGCGGCTCGCCGGTCTGGACGTAGGCCACTATCTCCTCGTCGGTCGGGGTGGCGAACCGCACGGTCGTGGCGGCCACGGCGGCCGCCTGCTTGCCGGAGGAGGCGTCGATCACGCAGTGCCCGGTGTACAGCGTGCCCGAGCGCCCGCGCATGTCCTTCCACCGCGCCACCGCCGAATCGGCCGACGGCGGCTTGCCCAGCGAGACCCCGTCCAGGTCAAGCAGGGAGTCGCAGCCGATCACCAGGCCCTCGTCCTGGCTGGCCGCCACGGTGGCGGCCTTCGCCCCGGCCAGCACGGCCACCAGCTCCGCGGTGGAATCGGCCGAGTAGGCATCCTCGTCAACGCCACTGACGACGACCGTGGGATCCAGGCCGGCCCCCTGCAAGACGGCGAGCCTGGCGGGAGAGGCGGAAGCGAGTACGACGCGCACGGGCAGACTCTACCGTCCACCGCTCGTTATATAACTGGACTCATGAGGTTCGGGCTAGTCGGCACGGGTTACTGGGCACGAGTCACGCATGCCGCTGCTATCTCATCCGCCCCCGGTGCCACGCTGGGGGCGGTCTGGGGACGCAGCCCGCAAGCCGCCACGGAGCTCGCCGACGCCCACGGCGCCACCGCCTTCACTGGCGAGGACGCCATCGATGACTTCCTCGACGCCGTCGACGCGGTGGCGTTCTCGGTACCGCCCTACGTCCAGGCGCGCATCGCGCCGCGCGCCGCCCGGGCGGGCAAGCACCTGCTGCTCGAAAAGCCCCTCGCGCTGTCGGTCGCCCAGGCCGACGCCGTGGTCGAGGCGGTCGAGGCGGCCGGGGTTGCCGCACTGGTTTTCTTCACGCTGCGGTTCTCCGGTGAGGTTCGCGCCTGGCTCACCGACTCAAGCGCCCGTGGCGGCCGGTCCGGCCAGGGCTGGTCCGGCGGCCACGGCGAGTGGCTGGGCGCCGTGTTCACCCCGGACAGCCCCTTCAATACCCCCTGGCGGAACGAGCACGGCGGGCTGTGGGACCTAGGCCCCCATGTCCTGTCGCTGCTGTGGGCGTCCCTGGGGCCGGTCACCGGCGTGAGCGCGACCGGCGGAGCCGCCGACCTGACCCACCTGGTGCTCACCCATGACAGCGGCGCGACCAGCACCGCCACCGTCACCGAGAGCGCGCCCCCGGCCGCCGCGGCGATCAACCTGCATGTCTGGGGCGAGGCCGGCCGGTCCATCATGCCGATCACCCCGGCCGACCCGGTCAAGTGCCTGTGCACCGCGATCAGCGAGCTCCTCGCGATGGCCGAGTCGGGCCAGCTGACGCATCCCTGCGATGTGAGGCTCGGCCGCGACATCGTCCGCGTCCTCGCGGCTGCCCAGGGGCAGCTTTTACCTGGGGGGCGAAACCAGCCCCCCAGACCCCCGGGCCCGCGCGCCAGGATTCGCGCCGCCTTCCCTCGCCTCGCTTGGTCGTGCCTCCCGCGCTCGGGCTCAGTCCAGGAGGCGCAGGCGCACGGGCGTGCTACCTGGGGGGCGAAACCAGCCCCCCAGACCCCCGGGCCCGCGCGCCAGGATTCGCGCGGGCGATACCCCTGCGCTCGGCTAAAGCAGGTTGTTCTTGCGGCACCATTCGTCGGGGTCGGTATCCTCGCTGGCGATGGCGGCCTGCCAGGAATCCTCGGCCGCGATGGCCTCGGGGACCGAGGGGTAGAGGGAGAAGGCCCGATCCAGCCCGGTGATGCGGAAGAGGCGGACGATGCGATCCGGGCTAGCCGCCAGGACGAGGGACCCGTCGTTGGTGCGCAGCCGCTTGTGCCCGCCGACGATCGCGCCCAGGCCCGTCGAGTCCAGGAAGTCCACCGCACGCAGGTCCGCGATCACGTGGGACACCCCAGTCCCGATGAGGCCGAGAATGGCCTCCCGCAATTGCGGCGCCGAGTACACATCGATCTCACCTGCGACGCGAATAAGCGCGCAGTCGCTACCGACCGTGATGGTTTCCAGGCTGAGGGGCTGTTGCACGCCGATCTCCAGCTGTCTGTAAGGGGTTGATCACAAAACTCTGAAAGCTCACGGTAGAGCATTGGACGAGCGTTGTCGAGGGGATCCCCATTCTCCCTCCAGCCCGTCCCAAGGTTTAGGCTTGCGGCCATGACGAATCTCCCCGCGGAATCGCCTGAGTCCGGCAGCACCGTGCCGTCTGACAACACCGCGCCAGGGGGCATGCGCGCATCCGACTCAGATCGCGAGCATGTTGCTGAGGCGCTGCGCGAGGCCGCCGCCGAAGGCCGGCTCAACCTTGAGGAACTTAACGAGCGGCTTGACCTGGTATTCGCCGCTAAGACATATGCCGAACTTGAGCCGATTACGGCGGATCTTCCGACGGCCGCCGTCAGCCAGCGGGCTCCGCGGGAGACCAGCCCAGGAACGTTCGGGATAAATAGGTATGGCGGGGAGGCGACGGACCATACGGCCCTGGCTATCCTCGGGGGCTTTAGCCGCAAGGGCAACTGGGTGGTGCCGCCGGTGATGTCGGCCGTCGCGATCCTCGGCGGCGGCGAACTGGACCTGCGCGAGGCCCGGTTCGCCGAGCGGGTGGTGACGATCCACGTCACCGCGATCATGGGCGGCATCGAGATCACCGTGCCCAACGAGGCCAAGGTTGAGGTCAATGGCATTGGCATCATGGGCGGCTTCGACCACGACGCGGCGGGCGAGGGCAGCGCCGACGGCCCGACGATCATCATTAATGGCCTGGCGTTCTGGGGTGGCGTCGAGATCAAGCGCAAGTCCCCCAAGCGGCGCAAGCTAGATCGCGGCAGCGCGGGCTAGCGGCGTTCGGCGCCCGCCGAAGCCCTCCGTTCTGCCGCCCGCTGAAGCCTTGCCGACCCGGAGTTTCACGGAAGGATTCCCACGTTGCGTAAGATCAGCACGCTGGAACGTAGCAGATCCTTCGGCAAAGGACAATCCTTCCGTAACTTGAGTGATATGTGATGGCACCCGTGTTCGCTGTGAACTTTGTTGTCAATAAGGACCGCGGCCCGGAGGAGGGCTAGCGCCAGCCGAGGGCGGGGGCGACGTGCTTGAGCACGCCCTCGACGACGTGGGCGTTATAGTCCACCCCGAGCTGGTTCGGTACCGTAAGCAGCAGCGTGTCGGCCGCCGCGATGGCCTCATCCTGCCTGAGCTGCTCGACGAGGACGTCGGGCTCGGCGGCGTACGAGCGGCCGAAGATGGCCTGCGTCTGCGCGTCGAGGTAGCCGACGTGGTCCTCCTCCTCGCCCCGGCCGCCGAAGTACATCCGGTCCCGGTCGTCGGTGATCGGGAAGATGCTGCGGCTGACGCTGACGCGGGGCTCCCGGTCGTGGCCGGCCGCCGCCCACGCGTCGCGGAACGCCTGGATGTGCTCGGCCTGCAGGACGTGGAACGGCACTGTGCCTTCCTTGTCCTTGTTGACCAGGGTGGAGCTCTGCAGGTTCATCCCCTGCTCGGCTGCCCACTCGGCGGTCTTGCGTGAGCCGGCGCCCCACCAGATCCGCTCCCTCAGCCCCGGGGAGTGCGGCTCGACCCGAAGCAGGCCAGGCGGGTTGGGGAACATCGGACGCGGATTCGGCTGGGCGAAGCCCTGGCCCTTGATGACCTCGAGGAAGACCCGGGCGTGCTCGCGCGCCATGTCCGCGTCGTCCATGCCCTCTGGCGGCTGGTAGCCGAAGTACTTGAAGCCCTCGATGACCTGCTCGGGTGATCCCCGGCTGATGCCGAGCTGGAGCCGTCCGGAGGAGATGAGGTCAGCCGCACCGGCGTCCTCCGCCATGTACAGCGGATTCTCGTAGCGCATGTCGATGACGGCGGTGCCGATCTCGATCCGGCTGGTGCGCGCCCCCACCGCCGCGAGCAGCGGGAACGGAGAGCCGAGCTGGCTGGCGAAGTGGTGCACCCGGAAGTACGCGCCGTCCGCGCCGAGCTCTTCTACGGCGACGGCCAGGTCGATCGACTGCAGCAGCGAGTCCGACGCCGACTGCACCTGCGAGCCGGGCGACGCGGACCAGTGCCCAAAGGACAGGAACCCAATGTGCTTCACGAGGTCATCCAACACGGGCGGCGGGCCCTGACATTCCCTGGGGCGGGCTAACGTCGCCTGACTACGGGAGGTCGACGGGGTAGGCGTGGGCGAAGTCGGCCGACCGGCTGACCTTCTCCCACTGCGAGGCCTCGGCGATCTGCCGCCGGGAGTAGTCGAGCGCCATGTCGACCGCGGTCGCGCCGAGGAGCAGGTGCGACGGCGGGTTGTCGCGCTTGACCGCCCGCACGATGATCTGCGCCCAGCGCACCGGGTCGCCCGCGGGCCGGCCGGGCTGGTGCGCATGAGCCGGTGCATCTCGCCGATGGTGGCGTCGTAGTCAGCCGACCCGCGGCCGCGGCACGCCATCGTCGAGGTGGGCCCGCGCCTGACCCGGGTGCTGACCGCGCTGCTCACGGGGCTGGCGACCGGCTAGCCTGCCAGCGCGGACGCCACCAGGCCGGCCGCCTTGGCGGGCTCGAGGCCGAGGGCGGCGGCGGTGACGGTGAACTCGGTGCTGATCCGGCCGGGCTCCCGAGCGGCCCACCACGCGGGCATGCCGATGTCGTGCTGGCCGATGAGGGCGAGGACGCGCTCGTTGACGGCGTCGGCGTCGCCCGCCGCGTACGCGAGGAACTGGTTAGTGTGCGGCACCCGGGGCTGCACGGTGATCTGCCCGGGAAGTTCGGCCGCGAACGCCCGTGCCCACGTCACGGTGTCGGGCAGGACCGGAAGCCGGGTGCGCAGGGCCAGCAGGGCGGAGACAGCGGGAGGGGTCGTTCTGTAGAGGGTGCCCCCAAGGCGGCGGCGCCACAGGCGGGCTTCCTTGATGAAGTCCGCGGTGCCGAGCAGGGCCGCGCCGGACAGGCCACCCAGGCCCTTGTAGAAGGAGACGTACAGCGAGTCGGCCAGCCCGGCTATCTCGGCCAGCGAGTGGCCGAACCACGGCTGCGACTCCCAGATGCGCGCGCCGTCGAAGTGCAGGGCGATGTGGTTAGCGCGGCAGTGCTCGGAGAGCCCGGCCAGGTCGTCCCAGGTCGGCAGCAGGCAGCCGGCGTCGCGCAGCGGCAACTCGACCAGGACCGCGCCCACCTTGCCGGGAAGCGCCTCGACGTGACGGGCGGCTGGCGTCTCAAAGCCCTGGGTGAGGAACGCCACCTCAAAGCCGTGCAGGACGCGCGGGCCATCGTCCTCGTGGGTCAGCAGGTGGCTGAGGTCAGGCATCGCCACGCGGCGGGTGGCAGCGCGATCGGTGTGGATCCGCAGGGCCACCTGCTGGGCCATCACGCCGCTGGGGAAGAAGGCCGCCGCCTCGACGCTGAACGCCTCGGTGAGCTCCTTCTCCAGTCTCTGGAGTGCACCGCCCTCCCCGTAGACATCCCACTCCTCAATGCCGAGCTCTTCGCAGGCCCGGGACAGCTCCGCGAAGACCTGCGCGGGCGACTGGTGCAGATGCCAGGTGATCGTGGCGGTGCAGGCCCTGGCAGCGGCGCGAATGCGCCGGGCGAGATCCTCGGAAGACATGGTCGCCATGGTAGGCCAGCCGCTCCGCTCGATGCTCGCTCCCGCGAACGGGCAGAACGTCACGGCGCCGGTGGTCAATCCAACCGAGGTGCAGGTCGCGTTCACCCCGAGCTCGGACGGCTCCTTCCGGGTGGTCGTCGCGGCCCCGCGGTGGACCGGCGTCAGCCGGCGGGCGTGAAGGGCCTCGTAGTAGGGGAGGTGATGGCGGAGGTACGGCGCGACCACCTCGTCGGGCACGGGCACCTCGTCGGGCACGGCCACGGGGTCCGAGGACACCGCGCCGAGGCCGGCGCTGGTGGCCACGGCCTCGTGCCAGCGGCGCGACGGCTGCCATTCGGGCCGGTGTTCCGGCGCCCACGACAGTGCCTCGGCGATGAACGGGATTTCCGTGGTGGCGCAGTAGGCCTTGACCGTTGCCTCCGGGGCCCGCACCAAGTCGGCCGCGTCGATCACGGCGGGCGGGCGTCCGGTGTGATCCGCCACGGCCGAGTAGATCTCGTGCAGGAACTCGAAGCCGATGCTGTCGACTCGCGCGTCGGCCTCAAGCCTCAGGTACGAGGGGATCGTCTCTCGCGGGTCCCTGATCAGGAACGTGTGGATCCAGCCACCGAGGAACTCCGGCGTGGCCAGTACTTCGGGGTACCTGACGCCTGTTGTCTCCTTGGCGAACACCGGCCCAGACAGTCCCAAGAGCGCCCTGACCACCTGCGACTCCGAGCTGACCCGGGTGCCGCCAACTTCGTTGTGGCCGTACATCAGCACGTAGGAGAACGGCTCGTGGACCACGGCGAAGTCACCACGCTCGGCCATCATGCGGAAGAACGCGGTCGACCGGCAGCGTGGGGCGCTCCACAACATCAGGCGCATCCGACCTCCTGGGAAAGACCCGGCCCACCGGCGAACGGAGGGGCTGAGGTGCACGGAAGCCGTGGGCGCCGGATGGGGAACGGGTTACGTTACGGAGTCCTTAGTCGTATCCAGGTTCGCCTGCCGCGCGAACGCGAAGAACTCGCTGGATTCGCGTTTCCAGAGCTGAGTGAGGGCGGCGAGGCCGACTCCCCACTCGACGAGGATGGCGATGAAGGAGGGCACTGAGTCGCTAAGTGGCGCGAGGAACAGGAAGACGATACCACCGATGAACTGTAGGCACGCGAAGCCGAAGAGGATGCTGGACAGCACGCGCGCCCAGTTCCGGCCAGCCTCGGTGTTCCAGGTCATCAAGAGCCAGAGGCCCCCAGAGATGACCCCCATGATGATCCCACTGACGAGGGAGACAAGGGGATGGTAGACAGGAGGACTCGTGTAGGGCGCTGTCCCGGTGTTCGATGATATCGAGTAGTCGCTATAGAACGCGACGCTGCGCGTCAGCCCGGCAACGATACCGTCGACAAACCCGGCCGTGGCTCCCACGTACATGAGGCCGCTCCAAATCTTACCCCGCTATCAAGCTGGGGCCGGTCCCCGAACAAAGGACCGGCCCCTTGATTTCCGCAGGCTCGCGGCAATGCGCCAGACTTTGCCTTACTTCGCCCGCTCGGAGCCGGGCAGGACTCGCACCGGCGCGGACTCGACGGTCCTGGAAGTCCCGTCGGCCCAGGTGCCGGTCACCTGCACGGTCACCCAGTCAGAGAGGTACCGGCCGAGCAGGTGGAACCGGGGCCCAGTGGCGTCCGCCACCGGCTTGCCGTTGGCGAGCCACTGGTAGGTGAACGTCGCATCCGGGGTCCACTTGCCCGGGTCGGCCGTCACGTACCTGCCGACCCGCGGCAGGCCGTCGATGACCGGCCTGCCCGGCACCTGCAGCAGGTAGTGGTAGAAGGTGACGTTGCTTGGGCCGTTCGGATCGGGCAGCTCTCGGTTGAGGATGTTGAGGGTCAGACCCTCGGCTGTCTCAAGGAACGACAGGCCTTCCACCTCCTGGGGGTAGGGGACCGTCAGGTTGAAGAGCAGCTGGACTTCGCCGGTCGTCAGGCTGGCACGCAGGATGCGCTGCGTCGCGTCGTCGCAGGAGAAGTACATCCAGCCGTCATGGACCTTGGCCCCCTGGGCCTCGTTGATCGGCTGCGATATCGGGATGTACCTGTTGAAGGTGAAGTCGGGCAGGTTGTAGACCGCGATCTGGGTCGCGTTCACGTAGGCCATGCCGTAGGCGAGGCGCCGCCGGGCGTCGACGGCCACCCAGCTGGCGATGTCATGCTCGCGGTTCGGCGGGTTCAGGGCGGCGGCCTCACCGGTGAAGGTCAGGTCGTCGGCGGTGTAGATGGCGAACACCGGCGTGTCGTACTCGTACTGGTACTCGTGCGGGCTACCGGGGTCGGACGCGCTGCTGTCGAGGGCGATGTAGAGGTTGCCGTCGGCGTAGTCCATGTCGCCGATGTGGTTCAGCCCCTTGAACGCCAGCGGTGAGGGGTTGGCCAATCCGGGCGGGATCGCCGGCGAGGCCGTGAGGATGGTGTTGTATTGCATGTCGGTGATCTCCAGCCCGTTGCTGCTGGAGAAGTACCAGTGAGTGCCGTCGGTGGTAACGCCCTGGCTGCGTGAGCCCTCCGCGTCGCCGGTGAACACGTCCTTGCCGATCAGTTGCCACGTCTCGATCCCCGCCGCGGGTGGCGCGGCTTGCGCCCGTGCCGCTGTCGCGGGTACCGCCGCGGCCGCGCCGACCAGGGCGAGTCCGCCGATGAAGTTCCTTCTCGTGAAAGCTTCCACGCTGGCTCCATGTCGTCCGCCGGCGGACCGATCGTGTCCGCCGAGTCGGCCCCCAAGGCTAAGAGGGCGAACTGGCCCCACAGCGGCGGCAGCGTGACCGCGTGGTAAACGATCATGCAGGCGCAGGCGCGTCAGCTGCTCCACGAGCCGAGCTCATCGGGAAAGACCGTCATCCAGTAGTGCGGAAGGGCCTCTTTCAGTTGGAGCCATCGGACGCGCGTGGCGTCGGCCTCGTCGGCCACGGCGACCAGGACATCCGGTCCGTGCACTGCGAGCCGCTCCCGGCACACACCGCAGGGGCTCAGCACGAGAAACCGCCGCTCCGGCGTTCGGTGCAGGCAGACAGACGCGACGATCGCCTGCCCCAGCCGGAACGCCCCGCAGTACGGCTCAATCTCATGGCAGACCGTGGTGCAGGGATTGATGAAGTCCGGGCTCGTCCCGGTGAGGATCTTCCCGTCGGCGAGCAGAACGGCCGCCGCGCCCCGGTGGGAGTCGCCAGGAAACCGAGTCTCGATGAGGTCCCGGCAGGCGGCGACCGTTGCGTCCAGCCCCTTCATGTTCACCCCGTGAACCTACCGGCAGCCTGGGACGGAGCAGGCCGACAGCCCGAATCCGGGGCATGCCGGCCAGTAAAAGGGAAGCAAAGCGGCCCCGGAGCAAGTAGGCTCCCGGAGCCGTTTTCCCTGGTAGCGGGGGCAGGATTTGAACCTACGACCTCTGGGTTATGAGTTGTGCACTCTTCGTCTCACCCTTCGCTCATACTCTCGAAAAATCCTACGTGAACGGTACGCCGGGGTGCCGACCGTCTCACCGTGTCTCAGGGATTCGGCACCGTCCAACCCTGTCTCGGTTTACAGTCCTGGTTACAGTCGGCCCGCCCCTACGGGGCCGGTAAGAGCGCTGCAACACTAGTCCGGATTCACGCTTGCCCAGTGTTACAGCAGATCTTCCCCCCTACACCGGGACAGAGAGTTAGAGGGGGCCGGGACAGTCGGGACAGTTTCTAGACGGGTGCCCCGCGCAGCTGCGCCGGTCGACGCTGACACCGCTCGTCTTCGGCACCCGGACGGACGGCCCCATGCGCTGGCCGTACTCGCGTCCGGCGTGAGCAGCCCGAGCTGGGACGGATCGGGCCCGCGCCCCTGAAAGCGGATGGCGTTCGTGGTGCGAGAACTGGCGGGCTGCGCGGTGATCGCTCGGGCCATATCTTTGGATTCCTTCACATGCCATCTGTGCATGTAGCTATAGTGCTATGCACCTAGATAAATGTGGAGGTCCGGTGATCGAGTTCCACCTGGACGGCCGGTCCGGCGTCGCGCCCTACCTGCAGCTGATCCACCAGGTGCGGCACGCGCTGCGGCTGGGGCTGCTGCGCGAGGGCGACCAGCTGCCGAAGGTCAAGGACGTGGCGGCGGGGCTGGCGATCAACCCGAACACCGTGCTCAAGGCCTACCGGCTGCTTGAGCATGAGGGGCTGGCGGCGGCCCGGCCGGGGATCGGCACGTTCGTGACCGGGACCCTGAACGACGGGCCGCTGGCCGCGCACGGGCCGCTGCGCCGCGACCTGCAGCGGTGGCTGGCCAGGGCGCGCCGGGCCGGCCTGGACGATGAGTCGGTCGAGGCCCTGTTCGCCAGCACTTTTCGGTCCGCGGCTGAGGAGGACATAGCATGACCGCCGCAATAGCGGCCCAGGGGCTGGGCAAGCGGTACCGGCGCAC
>Ga0335075_10001384_pt1 | contig 40202 bp, 34 predicted proteins | sample Lox_Sample_24_FD_206723 | JGI IMG/M metagenome (GOLD analysis project Ga0335075, IMG submission 206723) | Soil microbial communities from Loxahatchee National Wildlife Refuge, Florida, United States - Lox_Sample_2.4 | ecosystem: Environmental > Terrestrial > Soil > Wetlands | place: USA...
ACCACCCGGAGGTGGCGCCGAGCCAGTTCGAGATCAACTTCGGGTACTCGGAAGTGGTGGCGGCAGCCGACCAGATTCAGCTCTACAAGCTGCTGTGCCGGCAGATCGCGGCCAACATGGGCTACACGGCGAGCTTTTTGCCCAAGCCGGTGGTGGGTGTGAACGGCAGCGGCATGCACACGAACGTCTCGGTGTCAGAAGGCAAGACGAACCTGTTCTGGGACGAGAAGGGCGAGGAGCAGCTTTCGGAGTTCGGGTGGAACTTCCTGGACCGGATTCTGACGCGGGCGCTGGACATGTGCCTGATCTTCAACTCGAGCGTGAACGCGTACCGGCGGCTCGATCCGCACTTCGAGGCGCCGAACCAGATTCGGGCGTCGGCGACGGACCGCGGGGCGATGGTGCGCGTGCCCATCGGCAACCACCGCTCCATGCGTACGGAGGTGCGCGCGGTGGCTCCGGACGCGAACCCGTATCTGTCGCTCTACGGCATCTTCAAGACAGGCGTGGACGGGGAGATCTCGACGGCGAAGAACCTGCGCGGAGGTGGCAAGTACCTGCCGGACAACATCCAGAAGGCGATCGACGACTTCAAGAGCTCGAAGTGGATTGCGGAGATACTGGGTTCGGATGTGCAGGGCCGCTACGTGGAGCTGAAGCAAGCGGCGGCCAACCGTTCACCGCGGGATCTGGGCACGTTCGTGAAGAGCTCGGAGGTGCAGTTCCATCACGAGGTGTACAACCAGTCGCTTTGGAATTTGTTCTAGGTCGAATGTCGACAAGAAGGATACGGAAAAGGCGGCGCGGCCAAAGTTGGCCGCGCCGTCGCGCGCTTTTGGAGCTTCGAAGATGGCGCATCTGAAACCGATCGAGACTGAAGCTGACCACGAAGCGGCCTTGCGGGCGAGAGAGCGGTGGGCGCGGCGGAAAGTACGACCGATGGTGACCGGCTCGAAGCTCTCGTAGCATTGGCTAAAGCCTACGAGGATGCGCATTTCCTCTTTGGGCCGATTGCTCCTTTGGCCCCCGCGTGTTAAAAGCAAAAGAACAGGGTTCCAACGGAAGAGGCGCGGGAGCGATGCGGCCGGAGGGCCGCGCGGGCAGCGGCCTACCCGGAAAGACCCCGAATCCACGCGAGAGGTACGCGGACTTCCCCATGAGCGCCGGCCATCCAGCGGAGTTGGAGACACTGTTCGGCGATTACCCGCTGGACCATGCCTACGACGAGATGCGCGAGCCGGATGGTGCGATCCGGCAGCACTACTGCGCGCTGGCCGAGACGCTGGCCTCGCTGCCCGAGAACGAGCTCGAGCAGCGCAAGCAGTCGGCCGATCTCGCGTTCCTGACGCAGGGGATCACGTTCACGGTTTACGGGCGCGACGAGGGGACCGAGCGCATCTTTCCTTATGATCTGCTGCCCCGGCTGGTGACGGCGCGGGAGTGGGACCGCATCGAGCGCGGGCTGACGCAGCGGATCACGGCGCTGAACCTGTTTTTGCGCGACGTCTACTCCGACGCCAAGATCCTCGCTGACCGCGTCATCCCGCGCGACCTGGTTTATAGCTGCAAGCACTACCGGCGGCAGATGCGCGGCCTGCAGGTGCCGCGCAACGTATACATCGCCGTGGTGGGCACAGACCTGCTGCGCCTCAATAACGGCGAGTTCGTCGTTCTCGAAGACAACCTGCGCGTGCCCTCGGGGGTGAGCTACATGCTCACGAATCGCCGCGTCATGAAGCGGACATTTCCGGCCTTGTTCCAGAGCTACGGGGTGCGGCCCATCGACCACTACCCGCAGATGCTGCTGGCCACGCTGCGCTCGCTGGCGCCCGAGGGAAGGCCGGAGCCGAACATCGTGCTGCTCACTCCCGGCGTCTTCAACTCCGCTTACTTTGAGCACACGTATCTGGCCCGCCAGATGGGCGTCGACCTGGTGGAAGGCCGCGACCTGGTGACCCACGACAACGTGGTGTACATGCGCACCACCGACGGGCTGAAGCGCGTGGACGTGATCTACCGGCGGGTGGATGACGACTTCAGCGACCCCCTGATCTTCCGCGCGGATTCGGCGCTGGGCTGCGCGGGGCTGTTCAACGCCTACCGCGCGGGCAATGTGACGGTGGCCAATGCTTTTGGCACGGGACTGGCCGACGATAAGGCCGTGTACGCGTATGTGCCGCGGATGATCCGCTACTACATGAACGAGGATCCGATCCTGGCCAACGTGGAGACGTACCTGCTGAGCGAGGAGAAAGAGCGGCAGCATGTGCTGGCCAACCTGGACAAGCTCGTCGTCAAGGCTGTGGGCGAGAGCGGCGGCTACGGGATGCTGATCGGGCCGCAGTCGACGGCGCGGCAGCGGGAGGAGTTTACGCGGCAGATTGAGGCAAACCCGCGCAACTACATTGCGCAGCCGACTCTGGACTTCTCAAGGGCGCCGTGCCTGGTGGACAACCGTCTGGAGCCGCGGCACGTGGACCTGCGGCCCTACATCCTTTTCGGAGACAAGGTGAACATCGTCCCCGGCGGGCTGACGCGCGTGGCGCTCGAGAAGGGCTCGCTGGTTGTGAACTCGTCGCAGGGCGGCGGCAGTAAGGACACATGGGTTCTGGAACAGTAGTGCAACTCAGAGTGCGGGAGAGTGCAACGATGCTTTCGCGCGTTGCCGACAGCCTCTACTGGATGAGCCGCTACCTGGAGCGGGCGGAGAATACTGTGCGCCAGCTCGACGTGACCATGAGCCTGATGCTGGACACCGGCTCGGCCGGCGCCGAGACGCGCTGGCAGCGCATGATTGCCGCGCTGGGCAAGCCGGCGGGAATGGAGTGGAGCGGCAGTTTCGACGCCATGGCGCGGCGGCTGGTGTTCGACCCCGTGAACCCCGCTTCGGTGATGTACTGTCTGAACGCCGCGCGCGAGAATGCGCGGCAAGTGCGCGAAGAGATTTCGACCGAGCAGTGGCAGCGGCTGAACCGGCTCTTCCACCAGATGCACGCGCCGCTGGTTGAGGCGCAGTTTGGGGCGGGGATCAGCGACATGCTGGCCTCGATCGTGGACGGCATCCATCTGTTCCAGGGCGTAGGCGCGTCCACCATGATCCACGGGCAGGGCTGGCAGTTTATCCGGCTGGGCCGCTACCTAGAGCGGGCCTATGCGACGGCGACGCTGCTGGAGGTCTATCAGCCGGAGCTCGTGGACACGCAGGAGCGGGAGCATACGGGCTACGACTACCTGGAGGTGGTGGGGCTGTTGCGGGCCTGCACGGCCTTTGAGGCCTACTGCCAGGTGTACACGGCCGATGTTTCGCCGGCGCGCATTCTGGAGTTTCTGCTGCTCAATCGTGACTTTCCGCACGCCATCCGGTACTGCGTGGATGGGGTGCGGCACTCGATCGAGTCGATCCAGCGGGCTGGCGGCCGGCGGCCGCCCGAGGAGCTGAAGGTCTGTACGGGGCGGCTCTATGGAATGCTCGAATACACAACCGTGGGCGAGATATTGGCGGAGAATCCGGGAGCATTCCTGCACACCATCCGGGAACAGTGTCTGCGCATTCACGAGATGATCTACCGCTATTACGTGCACTATTCAATCCAGTCGGCGCTGGCTGTGTGACCGGGAGCGACCATGAACTTTTACTCCATCCGCCATCTCACGCGCTTCCGCTACGCGCGGCCCGTGAGCGAGAGCATCATGGAGACGCGCATGCATCCGCGGTCGGACTCGACGCAGATCTGCCTCACGTTTTCGCTCTCCGTGAGCCCGCGCTGCCGCGTGTTCACGTATCGCGACCACCAGGGCAACAACGTGCAGCACTTCGACATTCCGGGCGAGCACAACCAGCTTGTGATCGTAGCCGAGTCCGTGGTGGAGCAGCAGGAGATGGCGGAGATTCCGCGGTTCCTGGCGCCGGACGCGTGGCCTGCGTTGGACGAGCTGATCGAGGCGGGCGACTACTGGGAGATGCTGCTGCCGAGCACGTTCGCCGTGGAGACGCCGGCGGTGCTGAGGCTGGCCGAAAAGATGGGCGCGGCGCGGCGGGACGATCCACTGATGCTGGTGCACGAGCTGAACGAGAGGCTGTATGAGTACTTCGAGTACGTACCCAGTCACACGCGCGTGGACTCGCCGATCGACGAGGCGATCGTGAGCTGCAAGGGCGTGTGCCAGGACTTTGCGCACACCATGATCGCGCTCCTGCGGCACGTGCGCATCCCGGCGCGGTATGTTTCCGGTTATCTCTACCGCAGCCGCGAGAGCCACGACCGCTCGACCCCTGACGCGACGCACGCGTGGGTGGAGGTGCTCTTGCCGCATCTGGGATGGGTCGGGTTCGACCCGACGAATAACCTGGTCGCCCACTGGCGCCATATCCGCACCGCGATTGGGCGGGACTACGCCGACGTGCCGCCGACCCACGGGGTCTTCCGCGGCCAGACGGAGAGCGAGCTGTACGTGGCGGTGCACGTGGAGGCCGGCGAGCACGCACCGGCTCTGGACCAGAAGCTGCCCATCCCCGACGACTGGAGCGTGCTGGTGGAGCGGGCGCAGCAGCCGCCTGCGCCGGTGCGGGCGCCCATCGATCTGCAGCAGATGCAACAGCAGCAGTGAATCCGTGCGTGTGCCGGCTGGATGGCCTGCAAATCAGCTTAACCGCACCTCGGCTGCAATCTTCCTCAACTCCGGCAGCACCGCGCCCAGCGCCACAGGCTCAGCATTGCGCGTTCCCAGCGCAAAATACACATCCCGATAAAGGCGATAGAGGCGCTCGTAAACGGTGGCGGCCTTCGCGTCTGGCTTGACAGTGCGGAGCGGCAGACATACGGCCTCCTGCGCCTCTTCGATCGTCTTGTAAGCGCCGGCGGCGAGCAGCGCGAAGATGCCCGAGCCGAGGCTTGTGGGGATGCCGGCGGGAACCAGCACCGGCTTGTTCAGCACGTTGGCGTAGACGCGGTTGAGCACTTCGCTCTTCTGCGGGATGCCGCCGGCGTTGATGACGCGGTCGGTGCGCACGCCATGCTCGGCCATGCGCTCCAGGATGATGCGGGTGTGGAAGGCCGTGCCCTCGATGGCGGCGAAGAGCTCGTCCTGCGCGGTGTGCACGAGGTTCCAGCCCAGCGTCACGCCGCCCAGTTCGGGGTTGACCAGGACGGTGCGGTCGCCGTTGTCCCAACTGAGGCGAAGAAGGCCGGTCTGGCCGGCCTTATAGGCATCGAGGCCCTCGCTGAGCGCGCCAACCGTCGAGCCGGTGCGCCTGGCGATGGTGTCGAAGATGTCGCCCACAGCCGAGAGGCCCGCCTCGATGCCCGTGTACTGGGGATGGACGCTGCCGGGAACGACGCCGCAGACGCCAGGGACAAGTTGCGCTTCGCGGGCCATGGCGATGATGCACGTCGAGGTGCCGACGACGTTGACGGCGTCGCCCTCGCGGATGTGCGAGCCGATGGCATCCCAGTGGGCGTCGAACGCGCCGACGGGAATGGGGATGCCGACACGAAGTCCGAGCTGCGCAGCCCAATCGGCAGTGAGATGGCCGGCCAGGCGGTCGCTGGTGAGGTACTCGCCGCCGATCCTGGCGCGGACGCCGGCCAGCAGCGGGTCGACGGCGACGAGGAACTCCTCGGGCGGCAGACCGCCCCACTTCGGGTTCCACATCCACTTGTGGCCCATGGCGCAGACGCTGCGCTTGAGGGCGGCGGGGTCGGTGACGCCGCTGAGGACGGCGGCGGCCATGTCGCAGTGCTCAAGGGCGGTGACGAACTGGCCGCGCTTGTCCGGGTTGTGGCGGAGCCAGTGCAGGAGCTTGGCCCAGCCCCACTCGTGGGAGTAGACGCCGCCGCACCACTCGATGCCCTCGAAGCCGAGGGCGTGGGCCTTGTGGGTGATCTCCTCGGCCTCGGCGAAGGCGCGATGGTCGCACCAAAGATAATATTCATCGAGGGGTTCGAGGCCGGCGCCGACGGGGATGACGCTGGAGCCGGTGGTGTCGAGGGCGATGGCGGCGACCTGTGCGCCGTCGATGCCGGTAGTGCGGAGGGCGTCGCGGGTGGCGGTCACAAGGGCGGCCATCTGGTCGGCGTGGGCCTGGGTGGCGTGGTTGGGGTCTTCGCGCTTGCGGTGCAGGGGATAGGAGGCGGAGGCGGTGCCGATGGGGCCTTTGCGGCTGTCAACGAGGGTGACGCGAACGCTGAGGGTGCCGAAGTCGACGCCGGCGACGATGGACATGGAGGGCCTCCGGTAAACGCTTTCTAATCCGTTCACCAGAGTACACTATTGGGCGGCGGGCTACCCCGCGGCTACCTCTTCTTGCCCGGCAGCCAGGCGGTAAGGCGGTCAATCATGCCAGGCCTGGGCAGGCTGGGCTTGGCCTGGGTGGCGGCCGCAGGGACGACTTTCGCTGCGGCGGTTTTGCCCGGCGGCGAGGCAGCGGCCTTTCCATTCGTTGCGGCTGCGGGCTTGGAGGAGCCGGATGGCGCGGTTAGCGGAGGCGCAGGTCCGCCAACCACCTGGCCGCCGCGAAAGCTGGCGGGCGGCGCCGGGCCAAAGTCGTATTTGACCAGGATGGTAATGCGGCGGTTGGCGGGGTCGAAGGGGTTGACCTTGTCGCGCAGCATCTGGTCGGCGTAGGCGCGCACCTGCGTCACCTGGTCGGGGCCCACGCCGTCGGCCTGGAGCAGGCGGCGGGCGGCGTTGGCGCGGTCAGCCGAGAGCTCCCAGTTGGTGTAGTCGGCGCCTTTAGAGTAGGGGGTAGCGTCGGTGTGGCCCTCGATGAGCAGCTTGTTGGGCAGGGTCTTGAGCGAGGAGGCGAGCAGGGCCAGGAGTTCCTGGCCGCGGTCGCTGAGCTGGGCGCTGCCGAGTTGGTAGAAGGTACCGTTCTTGCCTTCGAGCAGCTCGATGCGCAGCCCCTCGGAGGTGATGGTGATCTCGATCTGCTTCATGAGCTTTTCGAGATCTTTGCGCGCGGCGATCTCCTTTTCGAGCTTCTCCTTGAGCTGCTGCATGAGGCGCATGTTCTGTTCTTCCGTGGTCACGGAGACGCCGTTACCGCTCATGGTGGTGCCGAGGAGACTGGCGGTGCCTTTGGGATCGTTGAAGTAGCCGGCGACGGCCTTGCGGATTTTTTCGCTGGAGCCCATGAGCCAGAGGACGATAAACAGCGACATCATGGCGGTGACGAAGTCGGCGTAGGCCACCTTCCAGGCGCCTCCGTGGTGGCCGCCGTGGCCGGCTTTTTTCCTGATGACGATGATGGGCTGGCTCTTGTTCGACATCGTGGCTGATCCTTCTCACCCGGCGCTAGGCCGCGGCCGCCTCGGCCGGTGCGTCGGCGCGGTTCTTGCAGGTCTTCTCCATCTCGTCGAAAGAGGGCCGGACGCGGGCGGGGATGGCGCGCCGGCCCATCTCGACGGCGATCATGGGGGCTGAGCCCTTGAGGAAGCTGAGCAGCAGAACGCGGAGGACGCCGAGGTACTCGTTGTGCTCGTCGGCGGTCTTGCTCATGTTGGAGGAGAGCGGGCCGACGACGCCGTAGCAGAGCAGGATGCCGAGGAAGGTGCCAACGAGAGCAGCAGCGACCTTTTCACCGATCTTTTCCGGCGGTCCGCCCAGTGCGCCCATGGTGATGACGACGCCGAGGACGGCGGCGACGATGCCGAGGCCGGGCAGCGAGTCGGCGACCGTGGCGAGGGCCGTGACGGGCTGCATGGCCTCGTGGTGATGGACCTCCATGTCGAGCTCCATCATCTGGTCCATGTCGAAGGGCTCGACCCCGCCGGTGATGGCGGTGCGCAGGGTGTCGCAGACGAACTCGCGGGCGTGGTGGTCGTTGAGGAATCCGGGAAAGTTCTTGAAGATCGAACTCTCCTCGGGCTTTTCCACGTCCATCTCGACGCTGAGCAGGCCCTCTTTGCGGACCTTGTTGAGGAACTGGTACATCATCTTGAGAGTGTCGAGGTAGCGCTGCTTGCCGATGGAGGAGCCCTTAATGACCCCCTGGAGGTTGGCGGCGATGGCCTTGAGGATGTGCACGGGGTTGGCGGTGAGGAGGGTGCCGGTGGCGGCGCCGGCGATGATGATGAGCTCAGCGGGCTGGAGGAGGACGGCCATGTGGCCCTTCTCCATGAGAAAGCCGCTGATGACCGCCGCAAAGACAACGACGATTCCTACGATGGCAAACATGGTGCGGCCTCCGGATCGGGGGTGACGCGGTTGCCGCCGGCCGAGGAGCTGGCGGCCATGGCGCGGCGGGCGCTGTCGAGGAGCTGGGCGAGGGACTCGTCGCTGCCGGGCTGGGCCTGGGCGGCGCCGATACTGATGGTGATGGAGACGCGGTCGCCCCACCAGCGGAAGTCTGCGGTGCGGGCCTGGCCGGCAAGGTTGCGGGCGTGGGCGGAGAGCATGGGGGCGGTACGCTCGTGGCAGAGGACGAGGAACTCCTCCTCGCCCCAGCGCGCGATCTCGTCGGTAGGGCGCAGGCCCTGGCGGAGGGCTTGTTGGACTTTTTGGAGCATGGCCTCACAGGCGACGGCGCCGTGGGTCTTGCGCAGGCAGGGCGCCTGGTCGACGCCGATCCAGAGGAGGCCGATGGCTGGGCCGCCGCGGGTAAAGTCGTCGAACTCCATCTGCAGGCGCTCTTCGAGCTGCTCCTGGCTGGCTTCGGCGGGACCGCCCCGGCCGTGGGGCAGGGCATCGAGGGTTTCGGCAGGATGGAAGACGGCCGCCGCGCCGATGCTCTCGCCAAGGCCGTCGCGCAGGGGCAGAGTGCGGACGATGACGGGAACGTCATGACCGAGCCGGTGGCGGATATGGACCAGGTTGCGGCGGCCCGGCTCTGGTTGGCCGTCAGAGGGCGCGCCGGATGCGAGCAGGGCGTCAAGCCAGTCGGAAACCGGACGGCCGACGAGCTCGAGGGCGGGGCAGCCGGTGATGGCCTCGGCGGCGCCGTTCCAGAAGGCGACATCGCCGCCGGGACCGACCACCGCAATCCCCTCCGGGAGGCTGTCCAACGCGGCTTCCAGCAGTTCGGCGCGATCGGCCATCCTTCTCCTTCACACTCCCCGGGCCGCGCAGGGGGCGGCCGGACGCAGTTCCGCCCGCGGCGCACATCCGCAGGGCGCTCACAGGTGTTTATCGGCACAAAACCGCGTGACTTCACATTCGCAGTCTGCGAACGAAGAGTCGACGGAGAGTTCCGGAGTCTTTCGGCAGCCGCAGGCGCGGTCCCTTTTTGCCTGCCCGCTCGTCGCTCAGGGCGCGCCCGCAGCCCCTGACGGAATACCCAAGTGCAGCCGCCTTTTCCACCTGCGGCCCCAGCGGTTCAGGATAGATGGAAGAAATTCGATGGCCACGTTCGTCCCCGCTTCTGACAGCACGCCGTTGTTCCCCATGCGGAGCGCGTCCTTCCACCCATAGCGGCTCGGATACCATCCGTAGACCGCCGTAAACGGTCCCGCATACGGCGCCACCAGTTCTGGAAGGCCGAAGGCCTTGTGAGCGTCCGCCCCGCGGCGGGCAACGAACGTAGACGACAACGCATTGCCGAACCGCGGCCAGAAGCCCTGGCACTGGCACCGGTAGTACTCCGTGTCTTCCCCAAGGGCCTCTGCCAGCGCGTAGCGCGTCGTCGCCGAGGCCATCTCCGTACCCAGATTCGAAGCGAATCGCTCGCCGAATCCGCCCCACCCCTCTTCCCAGTCCGGAGGGTTGCGCTCCGCCTGGTGAAGACCGGAGATAAATGTCACTGAAGTGATCGAGTAAGGCGCGAACATCCATCTCACATAGCGGTGGAATCGCTCTTGCTCAGTGGGTGGCCTGTACGGCTTCTCCGGCCGAGTTACCCGCCGGGCCGGCAGGGTGCGCGCCAATCCCATCTCATTCGCTCCCGTGCCTACCTGCGTCCATGCACTCAGCGGTACCATCGCCGCCACAAAAAACAGAATTACGGGGAGTTTGCCGGCAGCTCGCAACGGGGGATTCTCTCCTCCCCCTGTGAGATGCGCCCCGAGCGGATCGGAGCGTCCTCGATTCCGGGCGGGGCGGCTTCAGTAGCTCCGCACCCACTCCAGAATTGACCGCACGGCGATGCCGCTGGGGCCCTTGGCGATGTAGGGGCGTGAGTCCTCGACCCAGGCCACGCCGGCGATGTCGAGGTGGATCCAGGGGGTGTCTTCGGCGAAGGCGTGGAGGAACTCGGCGGCGGTGATGGCGCCGCCCCAGCGGCCGCCGGTGTTCTTGATGTCGCCGATGTCGCTCTTGATCATGTCGGCGTACTCGTCGCCCAGGGGCAGGCGCCAGAACTTTTCGCCGGATGTAGCGAGGGCAGTGTCGAACTTGGCGTAGGTGGGGTCGTCGTTCGAGAAAGCCCCGGCGTTCACCATGCCCAGGGCGATGACGCAGGCGCCGGTGAGGGTGGCGGCGTCGATGAGATGGGTGGCGCCAAGCTGGCGGGCATAGGCCAGGCCGTCGGCCAGCACCAGGCGGCCCTCGGCGTCGGTGTTGATGATCTCGATGGTTTTGCCGGACATGGCGGTCTGGACGTCGCCGGGCTTCTGGGCCTTGCCGTCGGGCATGTTTTCGGCGGCGCAGACGATGGACAGCACGCGCACCCTGGGCTTGAGGAGGGCGATGGCGCGCATGGCGCCGATCATGGCAGCGCCGCCGGCCATGTCGTACTTCATCAGCTCCATCTTGTCGGCGGGCTTGATGGAGATGCCGCCGGTGTCAAAGGTGATGCCCTTGCCGACCAGGCCCAAGACCGGCCCGTCGACGGGGCCATCCGTGACGCCTTCGGGCTCATAGCGGAGGATGATGAGGGCTGGTGGCTCCTCGGAGCCCTGGGAGACGCTCCAGAAGGCGCCCATCTTGAGCTCGTGGAGCTTTTCGGTGGAATGGACCTCCCACTGCAGGCCGACCTCGGCGGCCATCTGGGCGGCGCGCTGGCCGAAGATGGTGGGGGTGAGCTTGTTGCCGGGCTCATTGACGAGGGAGCGGGCGAAGTTCTGGCTCTCGCCGATAATGACGCCTTCGTGGAATCCGGATTCGATCTCGGACTTGTGGGGGCCCTGGTCGGCGCCGGGAGCAGCAAGGGTGAAGGACAGGATGCTCTGGTCCTTGCGGTCGGAGCGGTAGGTGTCGGGATCGAAGTCGCCGACGAAGGCCCCCTCGGCGGCGGCACGGGCACTGGCGCCCCCGGGCAAGCCTGCGCCAAACGGTAGCGCCAGGACCAGATCCCGGATGCCGCGGGGCTTGATGAAGCGGACGGCTGTACCGGCGGCGGTGCGCACATCGTGCACGGTGGCTTTGGCCTGCTTGCCGAGGCCGACAATCAGCAAGCGCCTGGCGGCGAGGCCGGCGGGGGCGTGAATGAGCAGGGTCTCGTTGGGGCCGGCCTTGAATTCGCCGCTAGCGAGAACAGCCGCGGCGGCGGCTTTGACGGCCTGGTCAGAAGCGAGGAGCTCGGGCGCGGGCTTGACCTCGGGGCCTTTGGCGGTTTGCGTGTCGGCGGCGAGGACCACCAGCAGGTCGGTCTGGATTGCACGGAGCGGGGCGAAGGAGAGCGCGGTCTTCATGCGGACTATTGTTTCACTTTGGGCGGGGTGGATAGCAACTGAGGATGGTATGGGCGGGCCGGCGATTTCGTTCTCTTTCGGTGGAATGACATACTCTTTGTCCATGTCACTTATTTATGATTTGACATATTTTAGACTGATGTCACAATAATGTGTATGGAGACCGAGGGAGACAGTGTCATTTCAGTAGAGAATTTCACGGCGCGGGTGAATGAGAACGGGCGGATCGTGATTCCGGCCGATATTCGTAAGGCCATGGGCCTGAAGCCGGGGGATAGCGTGGTGATGCGGCTGGAAGATGGCGTTCTCATGATCGAGTCGCATCTGGCGCGGATCCGGAGGATTCAGGAGGAGTTCAAGCGCTACGCCAAGCCCGGGGTTCTCATGTCGGACGAGCTGATTGCAGATCGCCGTGAGGAGGCGCGCCGGGAGATGGAGGAGTGGCTTGGATAGCGTGGTGGTTGACTCGTCTGCGATCTTGGCGGTCATCTTTAACGAACCGGGCAGCGGCCCGGTAATCCCCTTGCTGCGGGGCGCATTGCTGAGCACGGTGAACCTGACGGAAGTGCACACGCGGCTGCTATTGGACGGCGTGCCGTCAGATTTTGCCTGGGAGCAAGTGCAGAACATGGGCTGCGAGATCTGCATGTTTGACGAGGAGCAGGCGCGACAGGCGGGCGATCTGGTCGGGAAGACGAAGCTCTACGGTCTTTCCCTGGGCGACCGGGCGTGCCTGGCGCTGGCGCTGGCACGGCGGGCCACAGTGTACACGACCGACCGGGCGTGGAAGTCGCTGGGGGTGCCGGTGACGGTTGAGGTGATCCGGTGAGCCAGACCGGATGAGTTGCGTGAACGGCGATAGAATGCTGCCGGAGGAAACGGGCGATGAAACTCGACGTGAAAGCGATGGCGCTGGCCGGAGCGATCCTCTGGGGCGGAGGCGTTTTGCTGATGGGCGTGGCGAACCTGGTATGGGCAGGGTATGGCGGAGGATTTCTGGAGTGGCTGGCCACGTTCTATCCGGGGTACCACGCGGCGCGGAACTTGGGAGCGGTGATCGTGGTGACGCTCTACGCGCTGCTGGACGGGCTGGCGGGCGGGGCGATCTTTGGGTGGTTGTACAACGGCTTTGTAAAGTCGAGCGCATAGCAGCTTCACAGAGCCACGTTGAAACCGTGCCACGCTACGAAATTCCACACCGAGAAGACAAAGGCCGCAAGTTCAGGCCATCTATTTCACACGGCGCAGCCATACCTGCTCGATATAGCTGTCAGTCATGCCGGCGATGTAGTCGGCGACGGTGCGGGCCAGGCCCTGGGCAGGGATCTGCGACTGGTGGTCGGCGGGGAGTTGAGCGGGCGAGTCCATGAGCGCGCTAAAGAGCTCCTGCACGACGCGCGTGGCGTGGGCGTGGACCTCTTCCATGCCGGGCGAGTTGTAGAGGCGGGCGTAGAGGAACTCCTTGGCGCCGGCGCGCGCGGACTCCATCTCGGGACTCAAAGCGACGAGGCGGGCAGGGGCGCGGCGGATGTCGTCGAGTGTGGTTGCGCCCAGGGCTGCCACACGGGCGCTGGTTTCGCAAGCGAGATCGGTGGCCAGGGCATTGAGGATCTGGCGCAGAGCCTCGTAGACGGCGAGCCGCGCAGGGGCCTGGGGATAGCGGGCAAGCGCGGTATCGTGGAAGCGGCGGAAGAGCGGGACGGACTCCCGCACTTCGTCGAGCGAGAGGATGTGGGAGTCGAGGCCGTCATCGAGGTCGGCGGTAAGGTAGGCGATCTCGTCGGCGAGGTCGATCAACTGGGCTTCGAGGGGCGGAAAGAAGCCGAGGAAGTAGCTGGCGAGCTCGGGGTGGTCGGCGGCGGAGTAGTCGTGGGAGTGCTTGACGATGCCTTCGCGGACGGCGAGCGTGAGGTTGAGGCCGCGGAAGGAGGCGTAACGCTCCTCGAACCAGGTGACGATGCGCAGGGAGTGGAGGTTGTGGTCGAAGCTGAGGCCGTGGGCGCGGAGGGCGCGGTCGAGGGCCTTTTCGCCGGCGTGCCCAAAGGGCGGATGGCCGATGTCGTGGGCCAAGGCGAGGGCCTCGGTGAGCTCGGCGTTGAGGCCGAGCGCGCCGGCCAGAGTGCGGGAGATCTGTGTGACTTCGAGGGTATGGGTGAGGCGGCTGCGGGAGTGGTCGGAGGGCGGGTCTTCGGGCAGGCGGGCGAAGACCTGGGTCTTGCCAGCGAGGCGGCGAAAGGCGCGGGTGTGGAGGACGCGGGCGGCGTCGCGCGAAAAAGGCGTGCGGTAGGGGTGAGGGGACTCGGGATAAGCGCGCGAGGCCAACTCGCTTGCCGCGTCGCCGGAGACAGCGATGGCGCCGGGTAGCGTGGAAGGCGTTTCAGCGAAAGCGACCATCCGGCAGGCTTACTCGGGGGGCTTGGGCTGGCCGAGCTCGCTGTCTTCCTTGGCGAGCTTGACGCGGGCGCTTTCAAGCATCTTCTGGACCCTGGCTACGTCGCCGGGCTCGATGTCGGCCGGGACGGACTTGGCGAACTCGGCCAGCGAGAGCTGCCACTGGGCGGCGGCAAGGCGGATGCGGCCGGTCTTGTCGTAGAGGTCGCCCATGTGCATGTGGACGGTGGGATCGGTCTGGTCGCGCTCGACGGCCGAGCGCAGGTTGTCTTCGGACAGGTCGTACTGGCCCATCTTGTAGTAGACCCAGCCCAGCGAGTCGAGGTAGGCGCCGTTCCAGGGCTCGATGGAGACGGCCTTCTTGATGAGCTGGAGGGCATCGGGGAGCTGAACACCCCTGTCCGCCATCATGTAGCCGAGGTAGTTGAGGGACATGGCGTTGTTGGGGTCCAGTACCAGGGCCTCGCGGAAGAACTGCTCGGACTGGTCAAGGTGCTTTTCGCGGTCGGCCAGCTCGCCGTGGAGGAAGAGCAGGTAAGTCTTGTCTTCCTTCTTGGCGGCGAGGGGTTCGGCTTTGGCGAGGGTGTCCTCGGCATCCTTCCAGTGCTTGAGGCGGATGTCGATCTGGGCGAGCGCTTCGAGAACCGTAATATCCGTTGGCTTACCGGTAAGCTCAGCCTGGGCCATGGCCACGCCCTGATCGGCCTGCCCCTGGTCGGCGAGCTCGCCGGCCATCATGAGCTTGAGGTCGCGGTTCTTGGGATCGGCGGCGACGGCCTTGCGGGTTATGTCGAGGGCTTTGTCGAGCTCGTGGTCCTGCTGATAGGCGTCGACTTCGCCCTGGTAGCCGCGCAGGGCCGAGTCGCCGCCCAGGTCGATCATCTTCTGGTAGTCGGCGACGGCCTGATCGATCTTGTTCTGTTCCACAAGAACGCCCGCCTGCCGTTCGAGGAAGATGCTGCGGTTGTTCTTCTCGCTGTCGGTGTAGGCGCCGTTGGCGTGGGTGAGCAGATCGACCATGCTCTGGTAGGCCTGGACCGAGGCGTCGAACTGGCCGAGGATGTCGAGGAGCATGCCCTCGTCGAAGCCAGCTTCAAGGTTGGTAGGGTCGAGGGTGCGGGCCTTGCGGATGACCGTGAGGGCGTCCTGATACTTGCCCTGCTTGCGCTCGATGTCGCTGATGCGGATGAGCGGCTCGGGCTGCTCGGGATCGTCGGCGGCCAGCGTTTTGAACTCCTTGAGGGCCTCGTCGAGCTGGTCGTTGCTGAGGAGGGCCTGCGCCAGGGCGTCGAGGGAGCGCAGGTCGTCGGGATCCATGTCGGTGGCACGCTGGTAGGCGGCGATGGCGTCCTTGGAGTCCTTCAACTGTTCGTAGGCGGCGCCCAGGGCGAACTCCATCTTGGGGGTACGGCTGTCGACCGGGACGGCCTCAAGAACTTTGATTGCGCCCTGGACGTTGCCGCTGTCGGCATAGACGCGGGCGAGGTTGAGGACCACGTCTTCTGAGTCGGGCTCGATGGTCTGGGCGCTCTTGAACTCGGCTTCGGCTTTGTCGGCCTGGTGGTTCACGGTGTAGAGCTGTCCGAGGACCATGCGATCTTCAACGTTCCTGGGCTCGAGCTGGACGATCTTTTCAAACTGGGCGATGGCTTTGCTGACCGCCTCGCTGGAAGCCGCCTGCGTGGTTCCGCTATCCTCTTCGCCGAGGGCGCGCAGATCGATGCGGCCCAGGAGCTTGTTGGCCTCGATGTTGTTGGGGTCGGATTTGAGCAGCGCCTCGGCGGTGGATTCGGCCTGCTGCACGTGGCCGCTGCGGAAGTAGAGATCGGCGAGGCCGTTCTGGAGTTCGGCGGAGTCAGGATCGTCGTCGAGGGCGTACTTGAACTCCTCGATGGCGCGGGTGACGTCGTCGGTCCGGCCGAAGGTGGCGGCGTCGTCCTCGTAGATGGCGGCCATGGCGTCGTGGAAGTAGGCCGCGGAGCGGTCGGCAGTCTTAATGGACGGGCCGCCGGATGGACTTGCCGAGTTTGCCGGCGCCGCTGCGGGGGTGGACGCGGAGTGGTCCGCCGGCGGGGTGGCCGGAGCCCCGACGATCCCGGGAGCCGTTGGCGTCTGCTGGGCGCAGGTCGGCAGAACCGGAGCCAGAAGCAGAACTGCTGCGGTAAACGTAAGCCGTGAGGGCAGGGAGCGAAGAGTCGATTTCATCATTCAGGGGGTTCCACGCCTTTGGAGGCCTGGGGGCGCGGAGCGCGCGCCAGCGGCGGAAAAGGCTGCGCGGGTGACCGCTTGCGGCGGTTCCGCACACTGTACAGACGATTTTACAGGGCAATTGTCGCGGCGTGGAGGGAAATGGGGATTTTTGCGCCGTATGGAGCGCACTTTCGATAGGAAGAACGGGTTACGGCGGTCCGAAGCTGTCGGTTCGCCGGTTTTCAGTGCCGGAAGTGGCGGATCCCGGTGAAGACCATGGCGATTCCAAGCCTGTCGGCGGCAGCGATGACGTCGGCGTCCTTGACGGAGCCGCCGGGCTGGATGACCGCGGTCGCGCCGGCGGAGGCGACGGCTTCAAGGCCATCAGGGAAGGGAAAGAACGCGTCGGAGGCGGCGACGGACCCTGCCAGCGGGAGCACGGCCTTCATGGCGCCGAAGCGGGCGGCGTCGACGCGGCTCATCTGGCCGGCGCCGATGCCGATGGTCTGGCCGTCGCGGGCGTAGACGATGGCGTTGGACTTGACGTGCTTGCATACGCGCCAGGCGAAGAGCAGCGTATGCAGTTCGGCGGGGGTGGGCTGGCGCTGTGTGACGGTCTTGAGTTCGGACGCGGTGACGCGGGCGATGTCGGCGTCCTGCAGGAGCAGACCCCCGGAGACGTGCTTGACCACGGGGCGCGGCGGCGCGGGCCGGACCTCGACCAGGCGCAGGTTCTTCTTGGCCTCGAAGCGAGCGCGGGCCTCGGGCGTGAAGGCGGGCGCGGCGATGGCTTCGACAAAGAGCTTGGCGATTTCGCCGGCGGCTTCTGCGTCGACGGGCTGGTTGATACCGATGACCGAGCCGAAGGCTGAGACCGGATCGCACTCGAGGGCTTTCTGGTAGGCTTCGAGGACGGTTGTGCCGATGGCGGCGCCGCAGGGGTTGGTGTGCTTGACGATGATGACGGCGAGCTGGTCGAACTCCTGGACCAACTCCCAGCAGGCGTCGAGGTCGACGAGGTTGTTGAAGCTGAGCTCCTTGCCTTGAAGCTGAGAGGCGCCGGCGACGCCGAGGCCGGAGCCGTCAGCATAGAGGGCGGCGCGCTGGTGGGGGTTCTCGCCGTAGCGCAGGGGCTGGGCCAGGGGCATCTGGATGCGGAGGGTTTGCGGCAGGGCGGCGGCATCGGGAGCTGCAGGAGCATCGGGCGCGGGAGCTTCTACGATGCGCTCCAGTGCGCTGGCAATCGCCGCATCGTAGGCCGCGGTGAGCGCGAAGGCGTGTTTTGCCAGCCACCAGCGGGTGGCGCGGCTTAAACCGCCCTGCCGGGCCTGAAGTTCGGCCAGGATCGGCACATAATCCTCAACGCGCGTGACGACGGCAACGTCTTCGAAGTTTTTGGCGGCGGAGCGGACCATGGAGGGCCCGCCGATGTCGATGTTCTCGATGAGGTGGGAGAAGGCGACGCCGGACTGGCTCGCGGTTTTCTCGAAGGCGTAGAGGTTGACGACGACCATATCGATGGGGGCGATGGAGTGCTCGGCAACGGCGGCCTCGTGGGCGGCGTTGCCGCGGATGTAGAGCAGGCCGCCGTGTACGCGGGGGTGGAGGGTTTTGACGCGGCCGTCGAGCATCTCGGGGAAGCCGGTCAGATCGGAGATATCTTTGACGGCGAGGCCGGCTTCGCGGAGGGTGCGGGCGGTGCCGCCGGTGGAGACGAGCTCCACGCCGAAACCGGCGAGGATGCGGGCGAAGTCGATGAGGCCGGTTTTATCGGTGACGCTGAGCAGTGCGCGGCGGACTGGCTTGACTCCATTTGTCTGGGGGACCACGGTATCGCCTCTCGATGGGTTGGGGCCGGGTCTGGCAGGCGAAAGGACTCTCGCGGGCAGCGCCGGGCCACAGACCAGAGTACATTGTCGATCCGGGTTGGGCGGCGGGCCAGACCGCGCATGAGCGGGTGCGGGAGCTGTGCTACGCCGGCAGGGCAAACGGTCAAGCCGGAAATACATTAAAGTGATGATATGGGTAGTGCATCTTCGGCTCCCGAGCCGCAGATCCTGGGGCCGGTTGGGGAGACGCCGCCGCCAAGGCGCAAGCCGCGGCCCTCGTGGGCAGTGGCGCCGGCGACCTACGCGCTGGTGGGCGCCAACTGCGCAGTATTCCTGGCGATGCTGGCGCATGGCATCAGCTTCTGGATGCCGACGGTGGGCCAGCTCCTGAACTGGGGCGCCGACGACGCCGGCCTGGTGCTCTATTACCACCAGTGGTGGCGGCTGTTCACCGCCATGTTTGTGCACGTGGGCTTCCTGCACATTCTGCTCAACATGTGGTGCCTGTGGAACCTGGGGGTGCTGGCCGAGCCGCTGATGGGGGCGACGGGGGTGGTGGCCGTGTATGTGCTGACGGGCGCGGCGGGCGACATGCTGTCGACCTTCGGGAGCTGGTGGATGCAGAATCCCGAGTGGGTGCGGTTCCACGACATTGGGGTATTTCCGGTGGGCGCGGGGGCATCGGGGGCTATCTTCGGGATTGCCGGGGCGCTGATTCTGCTGCTCAACCCGCGGCGGCTGCCGATGGTGCCGCAGGACGAGCTGAGGAAGCTGCGGCGCGCGGTGATCTACTTCGCGGCCATCAACCTGGTGCTGGGGTTCGGAATCTTCTTCGGCTCCGAGGCCATTCACTCCGGAATCAGCGTGGACAACTGGGCGCACGTGGGGGGATTTACGAGCGGGCTGTTGTTTGCCGCGCCCATGGTGCCGCGGCTGGGCGCCTCGAAGACGCGCTTTACCGAGCGACTGCGGCTGGGCGTGGCGGTGACGGTGGGAGCACTGGGGCTGTTTGCGTTTTTTCTGGTCCAGCTGCCGCGCTGAGGTCCATCGCGCTGCCGCCAGGCGGTTTTCACACCAATGAAAATCCAATCGGCCAGGACAGGTGAGCTGCGATCAGCGCGTGGCGGTGGCCGCGAATTTCTTGACCATGGCGAGCAGGAGCTTGCGGTCGCTGTCATTCAGGTTGGTGGAGTAGCGGCGAATCTGGGCGAGGAAGCGGAGTTCGTCGTCGGAGATCTTCTGGGAGTTCATCTGGCGGCCAAGCGAGTCGTCGGCGAAGAACTGCGCGATGGGCAGGTCGAGCGCGAGAGCGATCTTGGAAAGCGTGTCGAGGGATGGGACGGTGTGGCCGTTCTCGACGCGCGAGAGGTAGCAGCGCAGCAGGCCCGTTTTCTTCTCGATGTCCCCCTGGGACAGGCCCTTCTGTAGCCGGTGAGCGCGGATGGTAGTGCCGATTTTCATGGTGGGAGCATTCCTCTGCAAGACCGCGGTGGTTTGAGTGACAAGGAGAAGGCAACGAGACTGTTGACCTAATAGTTAACATGGGCAGACAGGGAACGCAAGTAAAAATCGTGCTTTATTTCTGATGTTGAACGCTTTGGGTTAAAAGCTTGAGATGGAAGCGAGCTGGAGCGAAGCGGGGTAGGCGGTCAATCGCCGAGCTCTTTCTGGAAGAAGCGGTCGATGCGAGCGAGGGCGTCGGCGGCGTCGGCTGCCCGGTAGCCGGTGGTGTTGTTGGGGTTCTCGAAGGCGTGGCCGGCGTCAGGGTAGATTTTGGCGTCAACGGGGTGGCCGAGGGACTGCATGGAGGCCTCGAAGGCGTGGACGGCTGTGGGCGGGATGCCGCGGTCCTGCCCGCCGAAGTTGCCGAGGACGGCGGCGTGGATGCGGGCGAGCGCAGCGGGATCGGTGGCGAGAGCGCCGTAGTTGATGGCGACGGCTTTGAGGGTGGGCGCGGCGATGGCGAGCTGCATGGCGTATCCGCCGCCCATGCACCAGCCGACGGCGCCGATGCGGGCGGGATCGACGTCTTTGCGCTGCGCCAGCCAGGCGAGTGCGGAAGTCAGGTCGCGGACGCCCTGGTCCTGGGGCAGGCCGCGTGAGAGCTCATGGGCGGTTTCGGGGTCGGTGGCCACCTGGCCTTGATAGAGATCGACGGCGAGCGCGAGGTAGCCGTGGGCCGCATAGCCGGCGGCCTCGTGCTTGATCCAGTCGTTGAGGCCCCACCACTCGTGGATGACGATGAGCGCCGGATGGGGCCCTGGCGTGGAGGGCAGATAGAGCAGGCCCTGGCCGGTGGAGGGGCCGCTGGGAAAGGTGACGGGCTGCTGGGCCGGGGCGGGGATGGCGAGCAGGGCGGCAAAGACCGCAAGGATGCCGGCGGCAAAGGGGAGAAGTTTCATGGAGGCCTCGTTGAGGAGACGGACCTGGGCGGGGGAAAGACGCGGGCGAACAGAAGAGATTGGATCGGATTCGGTTGCCGTCGAGTGTCAGAAGCGCGCCGAAGTTACTCCGCCGCCGGCGGTAACTGTTGCAGGAGCCGCTTCCAGGTGCGCTGGTTTTTGCGGAAGCTCTTCTTCAGGTCGTCGAGGATGCGGGCGAAGTCGTGGTTGGTGCGCAGATTGTTCCAGGTGGGGTTGATCTGGAACCAGGGGAAGTTCTCGTTGCCGAGGTAGATGGCGCGGCGGAGCCAGTGGAGGGCCTCGCTGGAGTCGCCCTCGACGGCGAAGTAGGTGGCGAGGCGGTAGGCCATCTCGTTGTCGGCCTCGGCGCCGGCCAGAGTCTCGTCCTGGACGAGGGCGGCAGCGCGTTCGCGGTCGCCGGCCTGTACGTAGCAGATGGCGAGCGTGGGGACGGCGATGCGCATGGAGGGATCGTCACGGGTGACGCTCTCGAGGATCTCGATGGCGGCAGCGAGGTTGCCCATGCGCATCTGCTGGTAGCCAGCGGAGGTGCGCAAGAGGGGATGACGGGGCTCGAGGGCGAGGCCTTTTTCGAGCTCGTTGCCAGCCAGGTCGATCTGGTTGCGGTAGTGGTAGACGCGGGCGCGGTGGTTGTAAAGGATGGCGGCGTTGACGGGGTTGAGCTTGAGGGCGCGGCCGAACTCGGCGAGGCCCTCGTCGTACATGCCGTCGCCGCGCAGGGCGAGGCCGGCGACGAGGTGGACGTTCCAGTCGTTGGCGGCCGTGGCGAGGAGGTTGGCTATGCCGTGGCGGGCCGACTCTTTTTCGCCGCGGGAGAGCAGCATATAGATGCGGTAGAGGTTGGCCTCGGTGGAGGCGGGGTCGAGCTTGAGGGCTTCGTCGAAGGCGCGGCGCGCGTGGACGACATGGGTCTGGCCGCCGAAGCCGTGGCGGACGTACTGTAACTCAGCGATGCCGAGCCCGGTCCAGCCGGGGGCAAAGGCGGGATCGGCGGCGGTGACCGTGGAAAACAGGGCCCGGGCGCGGTCGAGATCGGGGCGGGCGCCGGTGCGGACCATGAAGGAGCTGAGCAGGGCGCGGGCCTGGAGGTAGTTTTCGCTCACCGGTCCGGGCAGGGAGCCGTCGCCGTCGGCCCCGAGCGCTTCGGCCGGCGCGGGTTCGAGGCGATCGGGCGAGCCGAGGCCATGCAGCGAGGCGAAGACCTCGTTGGAGATCTCGGTTTGCACGGCGACGAGGTCGAGGGAGGCAACGCGGATGGAGCCGCCGGTGCGCACGCTCTGGCTGGCGACGTCGAGGAGCTGCCAGTTGAGGTCGAAGCCGGCTTCGGAGCGGACGAAGCTGCCTGCGAGCACAAAAGAGACGAGCAGCTTCTGGCCGATGGCGAGGGGGTCCATTTGCGCGACCGGGAGGGTCATGAGCGTGCTCGACGGGCGCACGACCAGGGCGGGGATGCGGGCCAGCCGCGCGGCGATGGCGTCGGCCAGGGCGTAACCATAGAGGGGAGCGACTTCGGCGGCCCCGAGGTTGGCGAAGGGAACGACGACCAAAGTATTTTGCGGGGTGCGGTCGGCGGCGGATTCGCGGAAACGCTCGGCGAGCATGGAGAGGAAGCCGGTGGTGCGCTTTTCCTCCTCCTCGGGCGTGACAGTGGTGGTGGGGAGATTGGCGGCGGCGTCGCCGGGGATGACGCCAGTCTCGATCTGCAGGGCCTTCATGATGGTTTTGAGGGCCTCGCGCACTTCGGCGGCGGAGGCATAGCGGGCGTTGGGAGTCTTTTCGAGACAGGTAGCGATCACGCTCTTCAGTTCCGGGGAGACGCCGGGGACGATCTCGTCGAGGTCGGGGGGATCGAAGTACTGGATGGAGCGGATGGCCTGGAAGTCTTCGGCGTCGGGGCGCGCGAAGGGGTGGCGGCCGGCGCGGAGCTCGTAGAGCATGACGCCGAGGGCCCAGATGTCGGACTGGACGCTGGACTGGCCGGTGACGAACTGCTCGGGGGCCATGTAGCGGATGGTGCCGCCGCGGGCGGTGTAAGTGGCGGCCAGCGAGGCGTCTTTGGCCATGGAGGGGCGCGCGGGGTCGAAGGTGGCGTCTTCGGGGCGCAGACGGCGAGCCAGGCCAAAGTCGAGGATTTTGACCAGGCCGCCCTCGGTGATCATCACGTTCTGGGGCTTGAGGTCGCGGTGGAAGATGCCGAGGGCGTGCGCGGCCTGCAGGCCGTCGGCGGTCTGGATGCCGACAGAAAGCACGAGCTGCAGGTTGGCGGGGCCGCGCTCGATGAGGTGGTCGAGGGATTGGCCGGGCACGTACTGCATAGCGATGTAGGCCTCGTCGCCGCTCTCACCCACCTCGTAGATAGCGCAGACGTTAGGGTGCTCGATGGCGGAAGCAAGGCGGGCCTCGCGCAGCACGGTACTCCGCATCTGCTCGGCGGTTAACAGGCCGGTGCGGAGGATCTTGAGCACCACGGGGCGCTGCAGGCGGGTGTCGTCGGCGAGGTAGACGACTCCGCTGCCGCCGGCCCCCAGCCGGCGCACAATCTCGTAATGTTCGATTTTGCGCTTCACAACTGACTTCAGTTTAGTGGCGGCGCAGCCGGGGGCGTCTCATGGGGCGTGATGAAGAGATGACGGAATGGCGAGTCAGCAAGTTAGCGAGTCAGCGGTTGGCGAATTGCGGTTTGTAACTCCAACAGGGAGCCGCGGGCAACGGCCCTAAATTGGTGGAAGTGGCCGTCGTTGAGCCTTCCGCGATATTGCTCGGAATCGAGACGGCAGCTCGGCGCGCTTGAGCCTGGAGACCGTAGACTTCCTTCTGCGGAAGGGATTCCGTCTCACAATAGATTGCCTTCGCAGGGCCCATGCTCGCCTGCCACACCAGCAGGCCGCGATAGTGGCGCGTCCTGCCGTCACTGGGCGAATCGTCCTTTTTGTTCATCGATGCGTCCACTTGCTCATTTGCTCTTCCGCTGACCTGCCGACCTGCTGACTTGCTGAGCCGCGGGCTTGCTACGATCAATGTCCCCATGGCCTTTCTCGATCCGCGCCTGTCCGCGTCGGCCGAGCGCGACCAGCAGCAGGCCGAAGGCGAGCAGCACCACGCCCCACCACAGGTTGACGTCGATGCCCATCGCTTGCGCGTAGAAGGCGGGATTCTCGCGGGTTGATAGCCCGAAAGCCATCAGCACCGCGCCGACTAGGGTGAACATCATGCCGGTGGGGATACGAAGATCAATATTCATGGTGGCTCCCGGGGCTCATGCAGGGTTCGAGTTGGGTTCTGGGCGGCTCATCAAAAGAAAAAGACGTTGATCGCGATCGCGGATGCGAGGACAAAAGCGGCGAAAGCTTCGGGGCGCTTCCACCAGGAGGAAGATTGGACGGCCGCTGGCGACGTGAGCCCGTAGACGAGGCCGCTCAGTTTTTCCACGGGGCGCGGCCTGGTGACCAGGCTCACGGCGAAGGTGACGAGCAGGTTGGAGGCGAAGGCAAAGATGGCGGTCCACAGGCCCTGCACGATGAGGTTGGGGTAGGTGTGGACGACGGCGATCCAGCCGCCATGGACGCCGGGGCGGTCGCCGGCGGGGAGCGTAAGCCCATAGTGCAGCGCTGCCGCCGCCGTGCCTGCGACGAGACCGGCAAAGGCGCCGTGGCTGGTGGCGCGCCGCGAAAACATGCCGGCCAGGAACGTGGCGAAGAGCGGCGCATTGACGAACGAGAGCGCCAGCAGCACCAGGCCGAAGACACCGCCGAGGTAACTGGCGGCGAAGGCTAGGCCGACGGCAAGCGCCAACGCGGCGATCGTGGTCCAGCGCGCTACGGCCAGGTAGTGGGCGTCTTCAGCGTCTTTGCGGACGAGAGTCTGGTAGAGGTCGCAGGTGAAGACGGTGTTGAAGGCGGTGATGCCGGCGGCCACGCCGCTCATGAGGGCGGCGAGCAGGGCCGCCAGCCCCAGACCGAGCAGGCCCGAGGGCAGGTAGTGCAAAAGCAGGCTCGGCGTGGCCAGGTTGTAGTCAAGGACCGGATGGCCCGCTGCGTCGCGGATGGGCTGTCCGGTGGCCGGGTTGGCCTGGGCGGGGACCACGCCCTGGCCGGCCTGGGCCGCGGGACTGACGACGTTGATCTCGTGATAGATGCTGCCGTTTTCAATGTGGACGAAGGTGGTGGTGTGGGGGGTGGGCAGAGTGATGGCGAGCAGACCGGGCACGACGAGGAGCAGCGGCAGAACCACCTTGGCGGCGGCGGCATAGAGCGGGACGCGGCGCGCGGCGGCGGTGTCTTTGACCGCAAAGGCGGCCTGCAGAAAGCGGAAGTCGGCGCACCAGGCGCTGCCGCCGAGCACGATGCCAAGGCCGAGAAACAGCGTGAGAGGACCGAGCCCCATGGAGTTGGGTCCGGCGTGAGGGAGCCCCTGCCAGGCATGCATCTGGACTTGCATCCTGGCGGGCAGCGCGGCTTTGAGGCCGCTCCAGCCGCCGATGTGGCGCAGGCCGAGGAGCACGGCGGGCAAGAGGCCGGCGACGATGAGGAAGAACTCAAGCACCTGGCTGTAAAGCGCGCCGGTGAGGCCGCCCATCCAGACGATCAAGAGCACCACCAGGGCAGGCAGAACGATGGCGACGGGCAAGATTGCGGTGGTGGGCCAGGAGCGCGCATAGAAGAGGGGATCGAAGATGTGCAGCGCCTCAACCACGCGGGCCACGGCGTAGAGGGCCGCGCCAGCCGTGGCCAGCATCGACAGGGCCAGCGCGACGGCGTAGAGGGTGCGGGTCCTGGGGCCGAAGCGCAGGCCCAGGTACTCCGGCGTGGAGCGGGCGCCGGAGCCGTAGTAGACGGGCATCATGTAGAGGCCGGCAAAGAGCAGGGCCGGGATGGCGCCGACGCCGTAGAACTGCGCGCTCTGGAGGCCGTAGTGCGCGCCCAGAGCGCCCATGGTGAGCAGTTCCTGGCCGCCCAGGGTAATGCCGATGAGCGCGAGGCCCGCGACCCAGGCGGGCATGGCGCGGCCGGCGAGGAGAAACACGTTCGCCGTTTTGACAAAAGGCCGCAGGGCGAAGCCCATGCTCGTGGTGAAGAAGAGGCAGATGAGCAGGACGAGTCCGTCAGGGGCGGAGAGGTTGGGCAATGCTGGCTCCCTTGCGATTGCGTACATCTTTATCTTCGCAGCGGAGGGTGGGGGCGGCCAATGCACGGCGGATGCGGGCGCAAGGAATGCGCAAAGGCCCTCGGAGGAAACCGGAGGGCCTTTGCGGTCAAGGGCGGCGTCTACGCGGTGACGCGGCGGCGTGGCTTGCAGCCGGAGAGGCCGTAGTAGGAGACGTACAGGTAGCAGAGGATGATCACGATGAAGGCGTACTGGAAGCCGAACCTGTCGGCGGCGGCGCCGAAGAGAAGCGGAATGACCGCGCCGCCCACGTTGCCGATGGTGATGACGCCGGAGCCGGCGCTGGTGAGGGGGCCCAGCTCGGCGATGCCCAGCGCGAAGATGGTCGGGTACATGATGGAGTTGGCGAGGCCGCAGAGCACTAGCATCCAGGCGGCGGCCATTCCACGCGAGGTCATGGCGACGAGCAGCAGCGCCACGCCGCAAAAGCCGAGAATGCCGAGCAGAGTTTGCGCCTTGACCCACTTCATGAGGATGGTGCCGATGAAGCGGCCGGCGCCGATGAGCAGGTAGTAGAGCAGGGCCATGAAGGCGATGGTGTCGCCGTTGAAGATGCCCTGGGCGTTGAAGAACTTGATGGCGTTGGCGGCCAGCGCGATCTCGATACCGACGTAGAAGAAGATGCCGACCATGCCGAGCACGGTGTGCGAGTAGGTCCAGATGTTGCGTTCCGTGATGGGCTTGCCTTCCTTGGCGGGGCGGAACTCGCGCGTGGCGGTGATGGCGGGCAGGTGCATGAACATGACGCTTACGCCGAGGAGGAGCAGCGCGGCGGCGATGACCACGTAGGGCCCCTCGACGGTGTGCGCGGTGCTGGCGGCAGTGGAGACTTTGGCGGGGTTCGAGAGGATGAAGTGCACCACCACAAGCGGGGCGAGGGCCGCGCCCAGGGAGTTGAAGGCCTGGGCCAGCGTGAGCCGCGCCGGGGCGGTGTGCTCGGGGCCGAGGATGGAGACGTAGGGGTTGGCCGAGGTCTGCAGCGCGGTAACGCCCGTGGCCAGCACGAAGCTGGCGGCGAGGAAGAGCGGGAAGCTGATCATGTTGGCGGCAGGCACGAAGAGCAGCGCGCCGATCATCATCACGAACAGCGAGATGACCATGGTCCGCTTGTAGCCCACGGCTTCGATCAGCTTGGCGCTGGGTACGGAGAAGATGAGGTAGGCGAGAAACCAGGACGTGGCCACCAGATTCGACCAGGCGTGGTTGAGGTGGAAGAGGTCCTGGAGCTTGGGCGAGAGGTTGCTGTTCATGTTGGTGAGGAACCCGAAGATGCCGAAGAGGGCCGTCACCGTGATGAAGGGAACTAGATAGTTGGGCGCCTGGGGGGCAGGCTGGGTGGGTCGCGTTGCCATGTGCGCACTTGCCTCGCTTCCTTGGAGAGACTCGCCTGGCCGGTGCGGACCTGCCGCGGCCCGCGTCAGGCATCGCCGGCGGGGTGTGCAGGGCCGTTGGGGGCCGCGCGGAACAGGATCGGAACCACTGTACGCAGGGGGGCGCGGGCAAGTCCAGTGGAAAGTGAAAATGTTTTCAGCGGCGCAGCGCCGCAACCCGATTTGCGGCAGTTTACACTGGACTGGCATGATTCCTACGCTCACCTGGACCGACGAAGGCGTTCGTTTTATCGACCAAACCAAGCTGCCGCTTGACGAGAGTTATGTGGTCGCGAAGACCTATGAGGAAGTGGCCGACGTGATCGTGACCATGGTGGTCCGCGGCGCGCCGGCCATCGGGGTTTCGGCGGCGTACGGCGTGGTGCTGGGCGCCAGGGGCACGCGCGCGGCCACGACGGCTGAGTTTGCGCCGGAGTTCGAGCGCATCTGCGCGCGGCTGGCTGGGACGCGGCCCACGGCGGTTAATCTGTTCTGGGCCATCGACCGCATGAAGGGGCTGTTCGAGAACCTCGTGGTCTCCGGGGCCTCGCTGAAGTTGATCCAGGACCGGCTGCTGGCCGAGGCCCATGCGATGTACGACGAGGACATCGCCGCCTGCAAGGCGATGGGCGCGCATGGCGGAGCGCTGTTGCCGGCCGAGGCGGGTGTGCTGACCCACTGCAACGCCGGCGCATTGGCCACCTGCGGCTACGGAACGGCGCTGGGCGTGATCCGCGCGGCCGTCGAGCAGGGCAAGCGCATCCATGTGTACGCCGACGAGACGCGGCCGTTCCTGCAAGGCGCGCGGCTCACGGCGTGGGAACTGATGGCCGACGGCATTCCTACGACGGTGATCTGCGATAACATGGCGGCCAGCCTGATGCGGCGGGGCAAGATCCAGGCGGTGGTGGTGGGCGCCGACCGCATCGCCGCCAACGGCGACACCGCCAACAAGATCGGCACCTACAGCGTCGCTATCCTGGCGCGCGAGCATGGAATTCCGTTTTACGTGGCAGCGCCGTGGTCCACCATCGACATGGCTACGGGGAACGGCGACGCGATCCCCATCGAGGAGCGGCCCGCGGCCGAGGTCACGCACCACGGCGGCAAGCAGTTGACGCCGAATGGCGTGGGCATCTGCAACCCGGCCTTCGACGTGACCCCGGCCAGGTACGTGACGGCGATCGTCACCGAGCGGGGCGTACTGCGGGCGCCTTACGCGTCTTCACTCCGTGAGCATGAGCTGGCAGGTTCCGCGGCGCGGAGTTAGCGTCGGCAAAGATAAATGCCGAAGGGGATTCATTGGCAATCCCCGCCGCCAGTAGCCCGCGCGGGCCGCAGGCGCTAGAGTGGAGAATCATGCTTCCCCGGCTCGCCATTCTGCATCTGCGTGAGCGGTCGCTGCCGCGCGGCGTGGCGCTTTCGCTGGCGGCGTTCGTGGTGAGCCTGCGGCTGGCGGGGTTTCCGAACATCGATAACCTGCACCACTCGCAATGGCAGGTTGTGACGCTCGTTGCCGCTCTGGGGGGCATGGTGGAGACGGGGCGCTGCATCCGGCGGCGGTGGAGCTTTTACCACGCCGGGGTGCTGGTGCTGCTCTACTCCGAGCTGATGATCCTCACGGTGACGGCCTTCCTGACGTTCTTTTTCTGACGCTCGGCTCCAAACTTGTCTCCGAGGTCGGTCGCTGGGTCTCAACCCTGATGCGCGACAGCCGCGGGCTCCGCAGCGTTGCCGCGACCCGGGTTGGCACGGCCGCCCCGGTCGTCCAACAGACGGGCGCGCACATTCGATGCGGTCTGGAACTCGCCGCGGTAGCGGGGCAGGCAGCCGGGGTAGTTCTTCTGCAGGAAATCGATGAGCTTTTCGCGCACCAGGCAGCGCAGGTCCCAGGCGTCGCCGGAGTTGCGGGCGTCCATCAGCGCCCGGAGCTCCATGGTGTAGCGGTCGCAGTCGGAGACCTGCACGCCGCAGACCTTGCCGCCCCAGAGCGGCGTGGACTCGCAGATGCGCTTCAGCTCGTCGCGGACGGCGTCCACGGGGACCGTGAAATCGGTGTAGACGTAGGTGTAGCCCAGCAGCTCGGCGCTGGTGCGGGTCCAGTTCTGGAAGGAGTTGTCGAGGAAGTACGAGAGGGGAATGACGAGCCGGCGCAGGTCCCAGATGCGGACGACGACGTACATGGTGCCGATCTCCTCGATCCATCCCCACTCGCCCTCGATGACCACGGCGTCGCCAATGCGGAAGGGCTGGGCGAAGGCGATCTGCACGCCGGCGATGAGATTGGTGAGGGTGCCCTTCATGGCCATGCCGACGACGAGGCTGGCGAGGCCGGCCGAGGCCAGGATGCTGACGCCGATGTGGTTGATGGCGGGGAAGGTCATGAGCATCAGGGCCAGGCCGACGACTGTGACCAGCACCACCACGATGTGGTGCAGCATCTGGAACTGGGTCTGGATGCGCCGTGCGACCAGGTTGTCGGCGACGTCGACGCGGTAACGGCTCGAGAGGACGTCGGCGGTCACGTCGACGAGCAGAATGGCGAGCCAGGCGGTAGCGGCGATGAGGCCGAGACCGGTGATATGCTCGAGGGCCGACTTACCGATCTTCGGCAGCGGCAGGCCCGGCTCCACGCAGAGGACGGCCAGCAGCGGAAAGATCCAGCGGCTGGGGCCCTCGCCGTGCTTGACCAGCGAGTGGCCGAGCACCGCGCCTTTGCGTTTGGCCAGACGGCGCAGCGTCCACAGAACGATGCGCCGCGCGATGAGCCCCACCGCTACGGCAATAACGAGGGCTCCCGCCGACCAGAGCAGGTCGCGCCAGTGCTGCGTGACATATGCGATCATTATGCCTCTTCTTCTCTTCGTTGGGATGCGCGGGCGCGCGGCTCAGTTTGCTTGACGTAGCGCATGAAGTCCCCGCGAAGTCCACCCAAAAATCAATCGCTGGCGCTATCTGGAAAGGATGCAAACGCAACAGCGGCCTGGGGACATGCGCCCCCAGGCCGCTGCCGGTGATCTGTTGGGATTGGACTAAGGCCATCGCGCTGCCGCGAGTGCCAAGTGGCCCGCACGGAGTGCTCTCCGCCGGGTCTTACGAACTGGTCTGGGGCGCGATGCCCTAGGCCTCAGTCACCTCACGTAGGGTACAACTGCAACAATCAGAGTTCATTTGGCTGGATCAACCTCCTTTCCCGTGTAAGCCCAAGCTAGCGCCAATGCCGGCGGCGCGTCAAGCGCGGCGCTTGCCGCTGTCGCCCTTGAGCGCCGCAAGGTTTTTGCTTGCCTCGCGACAGGTGAGCGGGGAGAGCCGCTCGCGCGCTTCGTCGAGGAACCGCTCGACGGCGCGCCAGTCGTGCCAGGCGTAGTCGCGCAGCGCCCAGCCGACGGCCTTGCGGATGAAGAACTCGGTCTCGGGCGCGAGCCGCTCGGCGTAGCGGAATAGGCGCGCGGTGTCGGTGCCGGCGCGCCAGCCGAGCTGGTGAAGCATCGCCGTGCGGCGTATCCAGAAGTCTTCGTCGCGGACGGCGCGGTCCATGCGCTTCTGCCCTTTGGCACCCGCGCTGCGCACCACGGCGCCTGTTACCTTGACCAGCGCGTCCACCGTGTCCCACCAGGACTTTTGCCGCGCGAGATCGAGAAGCCACTCGAGTTCGTCGACGCCGAAGACAGCGCGCCAATGGACCAGAAGGTCCGCGGCCGCGTACTGGTATTCGCGTTCTTTGTGCGCCCAGAGGACATCGGCTGCGGCGCGCAGCTCAGCGGGACCGACCGGAGCGAACGCGCGCACCAGCGGCTTGATCGCTGCTCTGCGCTCAGGAGTCTGAATCCCGAGGTACACGAAGCGGTTGCGCATGTAGGCCGCCATGCCGACTGCGCGCTTGGCATCGGCCAGCGGGGCCAGCGCGGCTTCTACAGCGTCGCCAAACCTCGCCGCTTCCGAGGCGCTTCCCGTGCCAATCCTCAGGCGAGCCATAGAATCTTGCCTTGCGCGCCGCAGCAACGGAGCGGCGGTCCTCCCTACTCCGTATCACATCTTACGCAAACGCCAGGTTCACGTTGTCGATGGCCTCGTCGATCTCCGCGGTGCTCTTGTAGCCCACGGTTACCGAATCCACGCCCGCGTGGCGGAAGGCGAATCGCATGGCCGCCTGCCGCTGCTCGTGGTTGAAGGTGCCTTCGCCGGCCAGCTTCATGCTGATCACGCCCTTGCGCGCACCGAGGGTCTTCTTGATGTAATCGACCACCACCGGCACGTCGCCGGTGGGCGCCATGTAGCTCTCGGCGTCCATGTCGATGCCCGTCTGGTTGCAGCGGATCATTCCGATGTCGAGCCAGTCGTCGGTGGGAACCTGGCGGAGGGCTGGCAGCCCATGCACCGATGCGCCGCGCCCCATGATGGTCTTTTTCGCCTGCGCCTCGACGATCGCATCCTGCCACGGGCGCGTGTTCTCCGGCCAGGTGGCCGTATGCTGCCAGTGCAGCAGCATGATGTCAAAGTAGTCGGTCTTCGAGCTCCTGAGGAGCTGGTTGAGGTGCTCGGCGGGGTCCACGCCCTCCATGGTGGTCACCTTCGTCATGAGCTTGTAGCTCTCGCGTGGCAGCCCATTGAGCGCCTCGCCGAGCATCTGCTGCGACTCCCCATAGGACTCGGCGGTCTCGAAGAAGCGGATGCCCCGGTCGTAGGCGTAGCGGACCAGCCGTGTGAAGCCCTGCTGTCCGAGATCCTGCTGCACGCGGCCGCTGAACGTGCCGGTGCCGAAGGCGAGACGCGTCACTTTGACGTTCGACTTTCCCAGCGTGACCCACTCGGTGGCCCAGTCTTTCCTGCTGCCGGACAGGCCTGCGAGCGGCAGGCCTCCAGTGGTCGCCAGCGCTCCGGCGGCAACGCTGGCTTTGATGAAATGACGGCGGGATATGCTCGACATAGAACCCCCTTCTGCGGTTGTTGGTGTTGGCTCGCGGTCCACAACAACTTCGGCGGGAGGTTCCGGGAATGGGCTGACTAGGCCAGCGCCAGATTCACATTGTCGATGGCCTCATCGACTTCCGCCGGGCTCTTGGTGCCGACCGTGACGCATTGCACGCCCGCATGCTGAAACGCGAAGCGCATCGACTTCTGCCGGTCCTCGTGACTGGTGAACGATCCCTCGCCGATCAGCTTCATGCTGATGACGCCCTTGTCTTCGGCCCGCACTTGCTTTACGTGCCCGACGACCTCGGCGACGTCGCCGGGGATGTGCTCTTTGGAGTTGGCGCCGTCCATGTGCGCGCCCTTGTGATTCATGCGGATCATGGCGATCTGCAGCCACTGGTCGCCGGGCACCTGGCGCAGCGCGGGAAGCCCGTGGACCGAGGCGCCGCGCGCGAGCACCAACTGCTTAGACTCCGCTTCCAGAATTCCGTCCTGCCACGGGCGGCTCACGGTGGGCCAGTCGGGGCCCTGCTGCACGTGCATCAGCACGATGTCGAAGTAGTCAGTCTGGCTCTCCTTGAGCAGCCCCTGGATGCGGGCCACGGGATCGACGCCGGGGCCCTCGTCGGTGGTCATCTTGGTCATGAGCCGGTAGTTCTCGCGGGGAATGCCTTTGAGCGCGATGCCCAACATGCGGTGCATGTCGGTGTAGGCCTCGGCGGTCTCAAAGAAGCGGATGCCGCGGTCGTAGGCGTGTTGGACGAGGGCGTTGAAGCCCTCCTGGCCGAGGTCGCGCTGCACGCGGCCGTTGTGGGTGCCGGTGCCGAAGGCCAGGCGCGTCACCTTGACGCCTGACTTGCCCAGCGTGACCCAGCTTGTGGCTGTCCGGGCCTCGGCTTCGAGAGGCAAAGCGCCAACGCCGGCGAGGGCGCCGGCCGCGATTCCGGTTTTGAGGAAGTTGCGCCTGGAGAGGGCGGACATTAGACCTCCTGCTGGCCAGGGGAATGCCAGATGCCCGCATAGTAGCACAGCGGCGTTACCGCTGGCGTTAACGCGAAGCATGAGGCCGGCGGCAAAAGTTAGGATAATGAAGCAGCGCAGTTTAGCCGCCCGGCTCCAGCCGGGGCCGGGAACGGGGAGTGACGCACGACGATGTACGCAAGCGGAGCCAAACCGCTGGGCGCCGGCGACGAGGCCGATGCTGCGCAGGCGGTGCGGCGGATGTTCGACTCGATCGCGCCACGCTACGACCTGCTGAACCACGTGCTCTCGGCGAACGTGGACCGGCTGTGGTGGCGGCGGGCGGCGCGTCGGTTCCAAGCGGTGCTGGCGCGGCCCGATGCGGCTGTGCTCGACATCTGCTGCGGGACCGGCGACCTGACCCTGGCGTTGCTGAAACATCGTCCGCCGGGCGCACGGCCCGTGTTTGCCGGCGACTTTGCCCGGGCCATGCTCAGCCGCGGCGCCCGCAAGCTGGCCGGCAAAGCCGCGTTGCCCATCGAGGCCGACGCGCTGCACCTGCCGCTGCGCGACGCCTCGCTGGACCTGATTGTGACCGCCTTCGGCTTTCGCAACCTGGCCAACTACGAGGCCGGTCTCCGGGAGTTTCATCGTGTGCTCAAGCCCGGCGGGCAGTTGGGAATTTTGGAGTTCAACGAGCCGGGCGGGCTGATCGGCGGGGCCTACGCTGTCTACTTCCGCCGCGTGCTGCCGGCTATCGGCCGCGCCATCTGCGGCAAGGATGGGCCCTACAACTATCTGCCCAGCTCGGTGGGCAAGTTTCCGCCGCCGCGGGAGCTGCTGGCGCTCATGCGCCGCGTGGGCTATGCAGGGTGCGCCTGGCAACCCTACACCTTCGGCATCGCGGGGTTGTACATGGCCGCGCGCCCGCCTTTACCCTAGGAACCGATGCCTTCCGCCGTCTCCAACCCCGCCGTCTCCAGCTCCGCAGTCTCGGGGCCGACAGTTTCAGGCTCCGCCGACTCCGGCCTATCCGGCTTCTCGGCGGAAAAGCGGCGCGTGGCGCGCCACTCGATGCTGGCCGCCGCGGCCATGACGGCGCTGAAGCTAGGCGCGGGCCTGCTCTCGGGCTCGCTGGGGGTGCTGTCGGACGCGGCTCATTCCGGCCTCGATCTTGCGGGCGCCGCGCTGACATATTTCTCGGTCAAGGTGAGCGACAAGCCGGCCGATGAAGACCACACCTACGGCCACGGCAAGTTCGAGAATCTTTCGTCTTTCGGCGAAGTGCTGCTGATGGCGGTTTCGAGCGCGTGGATCGTCTGGGAAGCGATCATGCGCATTGCGCATCACGCGGTTGTGGTGCGCCACTCTGTGTGGCCGGTGCTGGTGCTGGCGGCCTCGATCGCGGTGGACAGGTGGCGCTCGCGGCAACTGCGGGCGGTGGCCGCGCGCACAGGCTCGCCGGCGCTGGCTACGGATGCGTTTCATTTTTCGAGCGACATCTGGGCCTCGATTGCGGTGCTGGCCGGGCTGGGCGCCAACTGGGTGGGTGGGTACTACGGCATGCCGCTGCTCCGTTATGCCGATCCGGTGGCGGCGTTGATCGTCTCGGTGATGATTCTGCGCATGACGCTGCACCTTGGCCACGAATCGGTGAGCGCGCTCTCGGACGAGGTGCCGGTTGAGACGCGGCACAGGATGATTGCCGAGGTGGAGCGGGTGCCGGGGGTGCTGGCCGTGGAGCAGGCGCGGCTGCGCCGCTCGGGCGCCGAATATTTCGCGGACCTTACCCTGGCGCTGCCCCGGCGCTATACCTTCGAGCACGCCGAGGAACTGGTACGGATGGCCACGGAGGCGGTCCACCGCGCGCTGCCCGAGGCGGACGTCGTGATCCACACGGTGCCCCGCGAGGCCCGCGCCGAAAGCATCTTCGACCGCGTGCGCGCCGTGGCCGCGCGCAACAACGTCAGCGTGCACGAGCTCAGCGTGCAGTCTATCAACGGCCGCCTTCGCGTGGAGCAGCATGTGGAACTCGACGAGAAGATGGTGCTGCGCGAGGCCCATGTCTTCATCACGGCGCTCGAGGCCGAGATTCTGCGCGAGACGCCCGAGATCGACTCCGTGCTCACACATATCGAGAGCGAGCCGGCCACCATCGAGCAGCCGGAAGAGGTGATCGCTGAGGACCGCCGCATCGCGGAGGCGCTGCGCGACGCGGCCCGCGAGCTGCCGGAGATTATCGATGTGCACGAGATCGTCGTCAGCCGCACCGGCGACCATGTGGATCTTTCCTGCCACTGCACGCTGTCCGACGACCTGACCATGCAGCGCGTGCACGTGGCCATCACGGCGCTCGAAGACCGCTTCAAGCTGGCCTGCCCCGAGGTACAGCGCGTGACCATCCATCCTGAGCCGGTGACCGATAATACGCGATAGAGCTTTTGCGTTTTCGATGGGAGTTTGCCGCCATGGCTGTCCGTCTGAATGTCCGCTTCAACGTCCGCCAGAATATCCGGTTGCTCGTCAACCTCTTCCAGGTGGCGTTGCTGCTGATGCTGCTGGTGGCGGTGGCGCTGGTGGCGGCGATCGTGACTATGCACTTCGCCATTCACGGGGCGGAGGTGGAAGTGCCCCCGCTCAAGGGGATGACGGTGGCCGACGCGCTGAGCGAAACCGCCGGCCTGGGGCTCAACCTGGACGTGGATAACCGCTACTACTCGGGCCAGGTGGCGCCGGGGCACATCCTAACGCAGTCGCCCGCGGCGGGCACCATCGTGCGGCGGGCGTGGACCGTGCGCGTCTCCGAGAGCCTGGGTCCGCAGAAGGTGGACGTGCCCAGCACCGTGGGCCAGACGGCGCGCGTGGCCGCGATGGAGATGCAGCGCGCGGGGCTGGAGGTGGGCGCGCAGGCGGTGCTGCCCTACGACGGTGCTCCCGGCGGGACGGTGCTCGCGCAGGACCCGCCCGCTCATGCGCAGGACATCGAGAAGCCGGCGGTGAGCCTGCTGGTGGCCGCGCCAAACGATGAGCCGCCGGATGGATGGGTAATGCCCGATTTCACCGGCTGGACCATCGACAGCGTGGAGGCGGCCCTCGCCAAGGTCGGCGTCAAGGCAGCGCCGCCGGACTTTGTGAATGTGGGCGTGGCGCCCGTGGGCAACGGCAGCGCCGGGCCGCAGATGCCGGTGAAGCCCGACTCCGTGGTGGCGCAGGAGCCGGTGGCTGGGATGCGGGTGGACCAGAGCGTCACGGTGAGGCTCGCCGTGGCAAAGTGATGAAGACAGGGGTCAGGGGTCAGTAGAGACGCGGCTGCGGGCGGAGGGGATGACGTGCGATGGGTCTGAGTGAAGATCTGGAACGGGTGGCGCTGCAGGAGCGGGAGCTGCGGCTGGCAAAGTTCGACGCACACGTGGCCTGGGAGCTGGGCGTGCGATTGAGAACCATGGCGCTGGAGCGCGGGCTTGCCATCGTCATCGAAGTGCGGCGGTTTGGGCAGCTTCTGTTCTACACCGCGCTCGACGGCACCACGCCCGACAATCTCGAATGGGTACGCCGCAAGAGCAACGTGGTGGCGCGGTTTCATCGCAGCTCCTATGGCGTGGGGCTGACCATGACGGCAAAAGACGACTCGCTCGAGAAACGCGGTCTGCCGATTAGCGATTACGCGTCGCACGGCGGCTCGTTTCCGCTGCACGTGGAGGGCGCGGGCATTGTGGGCAGCGTAACGGTCTCCGGCCTCCCGCAGCGTGCCGATCATGAACTGGTCGTCGAATCGCTCTGCGGCCTGCTCGGCCGCGACTACGCTGCGCTGAAGCTGGCCGCGGAGTAGCTGCCGCGGAAAGGCAGGGCGGCGCGCCTGCTTTACCGTCTGGCGTTCGACCAACCGTTTATAGTGAAGCTTTGTGCGGTCTTGTGGATCTTGGTCCCGGAACACAGCCACAGCTCGGGCGGCGAACGACAACATGACGGTAAAAAAGACGAAGGCTCCGACGGCAGCGCCCAGCGCAAATTCCTCCCAGACGTCCGGCAAGGCGAGGGAGGAGACCCCGCTCGAAGGCTTCGCCGGCATCTGTTCGATGCTGGTCGTGATCACCTTTGTCTACGCCTTCATCGCGCAGAACTTCGTCATTCCCTCGGGATCGATGGAGAACACGCTCTTGATCGGCGACCATCTTGTGGTGGACCGCATCACGCTGGCGCCCTCGGCCAGGTGGATGCCCCTGGTCTACTACCGCCAGCCGCGCCGCGGCGACGTGGTGGTCTTCAAAAAGCCGGTGCCCGATCTGGTCAACGGCAGGCCCAAGTACCAGTATCTCGTCAAGCGCCTCATCGGCCTGCCCGGCGACCACATCCATCTGCACAATGGCATCGTCTACATCAACGGGGTCGCCCAGGCCCAGCCGCACGCCCAGCCCACCACGCCGGCCAACTACCAGACCTTCCTCGACGAGTTTCCCTCGGTGCCCCCTACGCCCGTGCCTTACGAGACTCCCGAAACCTGGGCCGTCGACTTTCCCAATCATGTAGTGGACGGCGACCTGGTGGTTCCGGTCGGTGACTACTTCATGATGGGCGACAACCGGCATAGCAGCGAGGACTCGCGCTATTGGGGCTTTGTGCCCCGCGGCAACATCGCTGGCCGCCCGCTCTTCAACTACTGGTCCTTTAAGGCCACTGAAGCCGATTACGACAATCTCACCACCCTGCATGCGCGCCTAGCGTGGATAGGCCACGTAGCGCTGCACTTCTTTACCGATACCCGGTGGCTGCGCACGTTTCACGTGATCCGCTGAAGCGGCATAGTCTATAGACAGAGACCGATGAGCGAAGAAGATCCAAAGCGCCGCCGCCGCTGGCGGCTGTGGACGGTGCTGGCTGCAACCTCGATCCTGCTGGCGGCGCTCATCGTTCCGCCGATGGTGAGCATCGGCCGCTACAAGGGCCAGATCACCGAGCTCATTTCGGCCTCGCTGGGACGGCCGGTGCACCTGTCCGGCGTCAAGTTTCGTCTGCTGCCATGGCCGGGATTTGTGCTCTCGAACCTGGTAGTGGACGAGGATCCGGCTTACGGCTACGAGCCGGTGCTGCACGCTCAGACCGTCACCGCGTCATTCCGCCTGCTTCCGCTGTGGCGCGGGCGCATCGAGATCGGCCGCATCAGCGTGGACCAGGCCAGCCTGAACCTGGTGCGCATGCCGGACGGCCGCTGGAACCTCGATCCCCTCTTTCGTACGGCCAACGCCAAGGCCGGGGCGTCTGCGGTCGCTCACGAGCGTCGCGCCGTGCCGCTGCCCTATCTGGAAGCGACCAACTCCCGCATCGACTTCAAGGACGGGGTCGAGAAGCTGCCGTTCTCGCTGGTCAACGCCGATCTCTCCTTCTGGCAGGCGGCGCCGGGAGACTGGCACATCCGATTGCGCGGCCAGCCCGCCCGTACCGATATCAGCCTCTACCAGGAGGACACGGGAGTGGTGCGCCTGGAGGCCAGTCTGCACAGCGCGCCGGCGCTGCGCATGATGCCGCTACGCATAGATCTGGACTGGCGCGAGGCGCAGCTTGGCCAGCTTTCGCGGCTGCTCATCGGGTCCGATCCCGGCTGGCGCGGCAATCTGACTGCGGAGTTCCACCTAACCGGGACCGCCGACACGGCCCACGTGACCACGCGGCTGCGCGCCACCGGGGTGCATCGCGAGGAGTTCGCGCCCGCCGAGCCGCTCGACTTCGACGCCAACTGTGGCTTTGTCTATCACTACGCGCGGCGCGCCCTGCAGAACCTGGTCTGCAGCTCGCCCCTCGGTGACGGCCATCTGCAACTGGCCGGGGACGTGCCGGGAGGAAGCGGGAAGCCGCACTTCACGCTGGCGCTTGATCAGATTCCAGTGGACGCGGCGCTGGCGTTTCTGCGCACCATTCGCAGCGGGGTCGACCCGGGCCTGAGCGCGGCCGGCACCGTCAGCGGCAAGATGACCTACACCGGCGGCGAAGCTGGAACGGCCGAGCCGGTAGCTTTGCACCACGCGCGGCGCGGGAGGCATGCGGCCGGTGCGCTGCGTGCGCCGCTCACACTGCCCCTCGAAGGCAGCTTCACGGTCTCCGGATTCCAGCTCAGCGGCGGCAGCCTCAACCAGCCCATCCAGGCGAACCGCATCGTGCTGCAGCCCGAGCAGATTGCCTCGGGTCACGCGCTCGCTCTCGCGGCTACGGTCAGCGTTCCCGCCGGCGCACCGGCTGCGCTCAACTTTACGCCCGAGCTGACGCTGCACGGCTATCGGCTCGGCATCCACGGCGAAGTTAGCCTCGGGCGTGCGCGCGATCTGGCCCATGCCGCCGGGCTGCCCGACGTGCAGACTGTCGATGCCCTCGCCGGCGGACCGCTTTCTGTGGCGCTGAATGTGGAGGGCCCCTGGCTCCCGCGCGATCATGAGCTTGGCGGAAAACTGCCTGAAGCGAACGCCGGCGCCGCGGGCAGCCAGGACTCTCCGGCAGAGCCTGATCCCGATGCTCCCTTGCTTGGCGGCGACCGCCTCAGCGGCGCCGTTACCATCCGCGATGCAAGCTGGAAGGCCGATTACCTGGCCCATCCCATCACCATTGCGCAAGCGACGCTGCACCTCGCTGGCGGGGCGGCGAGTTGGGATCCGGTGGACTTCACATACGGGGCGCTGAAGGGCACGGCCAGCCTCACACTGCCCGGCGACTGCCCGGCGCAGCCTTCGGGACAGCCGTGTGCGGCGCAGTTTGCCGTGCAGTTGGGCAAGCTGGAGGCGACAGAGCTGCAAAATGCCCTGCTGGGCGCCCGGGAGCCCAACTCGCTCTTCGCGGAGCTGATCGATCGTCTGCATCTTTCGTCGGCGCCGGCCTGGCCTCCGCTCGAGGGTGCGGTCCGGGCCGAAGCGCTGGCCGTGGGGCCGGTCACGCTCACCGATCCGGTGGCAGAGCTGCGCATTGATGCGGCCGGCGCGCACATTGAAAGCCTGGACGCCGGCGTTCTGGGCGGGCGTGTGCACGCTACCGGCACACTTCTAAAGCCGGCTACCGACCAGGGCAAACCCGCTTACAGGCTCGATGCCAGGCTGAGCGGTCTAAGTGCGCCGGCCGTCGGCCGGCTGCTGGAGATGCGCTGGACCGGCGGCCCATTCAATGCTGAAGGCAAGATCGAGCTCACGGGGCTTACGTCACACGGCCTGGCTGCTTCAGCCGCGGGAAGCTTCTCTTTTGACTGGAGGCGGGGCGGAATCTCCGCGGTTCTGCCCGAGCCGCTCGATGCCCCCGAGCCGCCCAAGGCGAAGACCGGGGCCAAGACGAATGCGCGGCCCGTCACGACTCCAGCCGAGCCCAGGGCCCAGCCTCTTCCCAAGCCACTCAGTCGCTTTGCGAGCTTTGCGGGCGACGGCGAGA
>Ga0335075_10001385_pt1 | contig 40179 bp, 35 predicted proteins | sample Lox_Sample_24_FD_206723 | JGI IMG/M metagenome (GOLD analysis project Ga0335075, IMG submission 206723) | Soil microbial communities from Loxahatchee National Wildlife Refuge, Florida, United States - Lox_Sample_2.4 | ecosystem: Environmental > Terrestrial > Soil > Wetlands | place: USA...
CCGCCGCCGCTTGGCCGCCCCGTCCGGGTCCACCGCGCACACCACCTGCGCGGCGAGGCGGCCGAGCTGCGCCGGGGTCTGGGCGTCCAGCCGGTCCAAGATCAGCTTCTCCGCCTCCGCGGCCTGCCCGTCGTCTAGGACCTTCAGCTCATCAGAGATGATCCTGGCTTTCAGCGGGCTCAGGGTGCCGGCCGCGAGCGCGGCGCCGACGCCGGGCAGGCGGGCCCGCAGGTCCCACGCGACGCCGATGAGGTTGTCCGCCGGCCGCAGCGAGATATTCAGGGCCGTGCTGATCTCATGGGCGGCGCCTTCCTCCCACCGGTCGGGGAGGTCGCCGTGCATTGACGGGGCGGCGCCCAGCAGGCCGGTGTGGGCGCGGCGGCGCAGCAGTTCGCGGACTACGCCCAGCTTGCCGGCCTCCGCCCACGAGCCCAGCGCCTCCCACCGGCCGAGCAGCCCCATCAGCTCCTCGTCGGTCGCGCCCGCGCACCGCCACTGCGGGCCGGACAGTTCCTGGACCGCGGTGGCCAGCGTGGCGCTGGGGCGGCAGGTGTCACCGGCGCCGCCGTCGGCGAATGCGGCCAGGCGGGGGTCTCGGCCGCCGGGCGCGCCGGAGCCGCGGGCTGGCTCTTCGGCTGGCCCGCGCCCCGGAGTCGGCGGCTGCGTCAATGGACTGTCCCGTTCGAGTGCGATTTTCAAGATTCGATCTAATCGAATTCTATCGCTGTTTAGGTCATTCAGCGGCCTCGACATACTTACCTGACCGATACTGTTCTGTTCCTTAATGGAAGCCCCAGAGGAGCCGGGCAGGTTGCGGGGCGATGTCGCTTACGACTCGCCGATCAGGCGAAGCGCCTCATCCTCGGTCCCGGCGTAGTAGCGCCTGCGGCGAGTTCCCCGGCTGATTCCTTAATGTCGGCCAGCAGGGCCTCGCTGCCCGCAACGCCGAAGGTTTCCTCGAGGGATTCCAAGTCGGCGACGTTCATCCCTACCGTGGCTGGCCGCCCATAATTCGTGATAACGATCCTGGTGCACTCCCGCTCCACCACGTCCACGACCTCGGGCAAGCGGTTCTTCACCTCGGCCAGCGGCATCTGTTCCGGCATCGCCATGGCACTAAGTATGACTAGGAGTGTGGCAGTTCCCGCCAGGCGCGGACGGCGGTGACCAGCTCGGCCACGTCGCCGGGGTTCGCGAGGACCCGGCCGGTGCCGGCCTCGATGCGGCGCAGCCGGTACCGGACGGTGTTCGGATGGCAGAACAGCTCTGCGCCGGCGACCGTGGCGGAGCCGCTCGCCCGCACCCACGCTTCGAACGTGCCGAGCAGCAGGTCAAGCTCGTCTGCTGGCAGCTCGAGCAGCCCGCCGAGCACCGCGCGCGCCGTCTCCAGCGCGGCGTGCGGCGCGGCCGCGACCAGGATGTCGATCGGGCTGTCGCGGAACTGCGCCACCCCGGTGGCCCCGGAGCCGCTGTCGAGCGCCAGCCGCGCGAGCTGCAGCGCCCAGCCGGCCTGGTGCAGCTCGCCGAACACCGGGCTGGCGCCGATCCGGTGCGTCGCGTGCTTGTCCAGCACGGTGAGGACGGCGCCGTTCCGCGCCCGGTCGGGCAGCGACAGCACGCCGAGGGACACCTCGGCGTCGAGCCGCCACACCGACCGGACGTCGATCACCGCGAGGGCCGATTCCGCGCGCGGAATCGGGTCGTGGCCAGGTTCGGTCTCCGCCGCCACCACGAGGAACGCGCCGTCGAGCGGCAGCCGCAGGGCGTTGGCGACCTCCCACAGGGTGCCCCTCGCCGCGGCGCCGGTGAGGATCACCTCGACCAGCGCCGCCCGCTCGCGTTCCTGCGTCCGCAGGATGTCCCTGGCCTCGTCGCGGTACGCGGCGAGCGCGGCATCACTGTAGGCGTTCTGCGCGGCGAAGACCGCCCCGGCCAGCTCGATGACCTCGTCGGCGGGCACGCCAGGCAGCCCGCGCGCCGCCGTGACCAGCGCCGACCACAGCTCGGCGACGCCCACCCGGTAGGCGGTGAGCATCTCCGCGAGCGGCACGCCCTGGGCCGCCCGCGTGCGGCCGGTGCTGTCGGGCGCGCTGAGGTTGGCCCGTGCCGTTCCGGTCAGGCTGTCGAGGATGTACTCGACGTTGGCGCGCACCGACGCGTGCAGGCTGGCGGGCGCGACCACGGCATCGCCCGCGTAGCACGGGATCTCCGCGCGGATGCGGTCCACGATCCGGTCTACCAGGTCAGGCAGGCTGGTCCTGGCGGCGGCGACGATGCAGGCGGCAGCCTCGTGGTGACTCATCGACGTGGACGCGGTCATGGGATTCATTGCACCGCGCGTGATGGACCAGGTTCAACGGCGAGCAGGAAATCGCTCACCACCGAGGCGAGCTCGTCTGCCCTGGTGAGCAGGCCGAGGTGGCCGTCCGGGTAGACGTGCAGCCGGGCGTCGGGCAGCAGCGCGGCCATCAGCCTGCCGTTGGCCAGCGGGATGATCGGGTCATCATCGCCCGCCAGGATCAGCGTCGGCTGCCTGATGAGCCGCAGCAACGGGAGGCTGGTCCAGCCGGCGGACGCCGTGAGCTGGTACAGGTAACCGCGCCGGGAGACCGGCCGCGGGAGAGCGCTCGTGATCGGCTCGGCGAGCTCGGGATGGTGGCGGAGCGCGCCGCCGTAGATGGACCCCGCGATGCGGGCGGCGTGCGCGGGGTCGCGGTGCCTGCGCGGGGAGGACAGGTGCCGCAGCACGCTGGGCCTGGCCGGGATCATGAGGCTCCCGGTCGAGGTGGCGGCCAGCACCAGGCGCCGGCACCGCCGCGGGTACTGCAGCGCGAGCTGTTGGGCGAGGCCGCCGCCCCAGGAGATCCCGAGGACATCGAACCGGTCGTAGCCGAGTTCCCCGAGCATCTGGCCGACGAGCCTGGCCAGGCAGTGGATCGTGTAGGGCAGCCGCGGCACGGGTGAGCCCCCCACTCCGGGCACGTCGAACCGTACGACCTCGATCGCGGGGTCCAGGACGCTGGTGAACGGCTCGAGCGCCTCAAGCGGCGTGCCGATGCCGTTGCACATGAGGAGCGGCGGGCCGTCGCCGGTGCCAGGCCGGGTCGCCGCGCGCAGCTGGCGGTCGCCGACGGCCACCGTGGTGACCCGGTCCGCTTGCCGCCGCTTCATGCGGCGCGCACGTAACTGCCCGGGGCAGACTCGATCACCGGGTAGCGCTTGTCGCCCAGCTCACGCGGCGCGGGAATCTGGCCGCCGGACCGTGCCTCCAGCCAGCTGGAGTAGTCCGGCCACCACGATCCTCGCACGGTGGCCGCCGTGCTCTGCCAAGACTCCGCGTCCGCGGACACGTCGTCGCTGGCCTGATAGCCGGACTTCTTGTTGCCCGCCGGGTTGACGAGCGCCGCGATGTGCCCGCTCGAGGACAGCACGAACCGGGTCTTGCCGCCGAGCAGCTGGGCGCCGCGGTAGCAGGACTGCCAGGGGCAGATGTGGTCGGCCACCCCGGCGACCACGTAGCTGTCCAGGTCGACGCGGGACAAGTCGATCTCGGTGCCGAGGACGGTAAGCCCGCCGGGACTGGCCAGCGCGTTGTCCACCGCCGCCAGCACGAAGTCGCGGTGCAGGCCCGCGGTCATTCGCGTGGTATCGGAGTTCCAGTACAGAATGTCGAACTTCGCGGGCTCGCGACCCTGCAGGTAGTTGTTCACCCAGTAGTTCCAGATCAGGTCGCTGGGGCGCAGCCAGGCGAAGACCTCGGCGAGCCTGCGCCCGTCCAGGTATCCCTTCCTGGCGGAGGCGGCGATCGCGGCCTGCGCCAGGGACTCGTCCACGAGGGCGCCGACGGCGTCCGCGCGGGCCTGGTCGAGCATGGTGACCAGCAGCGTCAGGCTGGCCAGCCGCGGCGTGGCGTCGGCGTCAGCTGCGATGTCGGCGCCAGCCACGCCGTCCGCGTCCGCGGCCGCGGCCGCGGCCCGGACCCGGTCCGCGAGCACCGCCGCGGTCATGCTGGCCAGGATGCCGCCTGAGCAGGCGGCAAGGAGGTGCACGGCGTCCGCTGAACAGATGCCGCCTACCGCGCCCATCGCCTCGATGATGGCCTCGATGTACTTGCCGAACCCCCACGCGGCGTGCCGCTCGTCCGGGTTGCGCCAGGACATCACGAACACCTGCTGCCCCTGGCTGACCAGGTACTCGATCATGCTCCGGCCGGGCGCGAGGTCGAGGATGTAGTACTTGTTGATCGTCGGCGGGACGATCAACAACGGCAGCGAGCGGACCGTCTCCGTGGCCGGCTGGTACTGGATCAGCTCGTAGACCGGAGTGCGCAGCACCACGGCACCAGGGGACGTCGCCAGGTCGGTGCCGACCGTGAACGCGCCGGGCGGCACCATCGACGGCACCCGCGGCGGAGCCGCCATGTCGTCGGCCAGGTGCCTGGCCCCGGTCACGAGGCTGCCGCCGCCGGAGTCGATCGCCGCCTTCCACGCCTCGGGGGACAGCAGCAGGCTGTTGCTCGGCGCGAGGGCGTCCACCAGGTTGCCCACCGCGAACCGCATCCGCTCCGCGTCCCGCCAGTCGAGCGCCGCGTCCTCCACGAGGTCGCGGGCGGTGGCGCCCGCCGCGAGGTAGGCCTGCATGACCCGGTGCAGCACCGGGTTGCCGGTCCACGCGGGGTCGGTGAACCGGCGGTCCTTCGCGTCCGGCGCCACGGAAGAGTCACCAGTGGCCACCCGGCCGAGCTCCGCGGCCAGGCTCGAGGCCCGCCCGGCTACCGTGCCGGGCCTGCTGGCGAGTGCCGCCCCGAACCGCAGCGCGGAACGGCCCGGGAAGAGCCGCCGCAGCGGGCCGAGGGCCGCCTGGGTGAGCAGCAGGTCAAGGGCGGCCGCGGACTCCGGGGGAGCGGAGTCCGCCGCGTCGGCGCTCATGACCGCCCCGCCGTCGCTGACAGCACGTCGTCAGGGATCGTGATCTCGCGCTTGAGCAGCTTGCCGGTCGGGCCCTTCGGCAGCCCGTCGGTCAGCCACACGTGCCGCGGGTACTTGTAGGCGGCGACCCGCTCCTTCACATAGTCGCGCAGCTCCTGCGTGGTGCAGGCCGCGCCGGGGCGCAGCGTGACGGCGGCGCCGACCTCCTCGCCGAGCGACGGGTGCGGGATACCGATCACGGCTGCCTCCTGGACCGCCGGGTGCTCGTAGAGGACCTCCTCGATCTCGCGCGGGTACACGTTGTATCCGCCGCGGATGACCATGTCCTTCTTGCGGTCCACGATGTAGTAGAACCCCTCCTCGTCAACCGTGGCAAGGTCGCCGGTGCGGAACCACCCGTCGCGCATCGCGTCCGCCGTCGCCTCCGGCCGGTTCCGGTAGCCCTTCATCACGTTGTGCCCGCGGATCGCGATCTCGCCGATCCCGCCGGCCTCGGTGACGAGGACCTCGGCGCCGTCGTCGTCGATGGTGACCAGCATGAGCTGCACGCCCTCGATCGGCAGCCCGATCGAACCCGCCTTGCGGCGGTCGCGCCGGTTGAACGTGGCCACTGGCGAGGTCTCCGACAGCCCGTACCCTTCCAGGATCACGGCGCCGAAGGCCTTCTCGAACCCGTGCAGCACCTCGACGGGGAGCGCGGCGCCGCCGGAGACGCACAGTCGCAGCGATGAGGTGTCGGCGGTGCTGCCGGCGGCCTCGCCGAGCATGCCGACGTACATGGTCGGCACGCCCTCGAACACCGTGACCCGGTCCCGTTCGATCACCTGCAGCGCCGCCGCCGGGCTGAACCGGGGGATCAGGGTCAGGCAGGCGCCGGACAGCACCGCGGCGTTGAGCCCGCAGGTCTGGCCGAAGCTGTGGAACAGCGGCAGGCAGCCCATCACCACGTCGTCCGGGCCGAGGTCGAGCAGCGTCGTGGCGGTCACCGAGGCGTTCTTCCGCATGTTGGCGTGCGTCAGCTCCGCGCCCTTCGGCGTACCGGTGGTTCCCGAGGTGTACAGGATCACCGCGGTGTCGTCGTCGGCGCGGGGCGTCACCTCGGGCGACAGCGGCCACGTGGCCACTGACTCCAGCGTGGCGCCGCTGATGGTGACGGCCGACGCCCCAGCCGTCTCTGCTCCGGCCGCCGCCTCGTCGGCGAAGGTCTCCCAGGCGAGCACCAGGCTGGCGCCGGAGTCGCCGAGGTAGTGGGCCACCTCACGGGCCTTGAGCAGCGGGTTCATTGGCACGATCGCACCGCCGGCGCGCAGCACCCCGTAGTAGAAGACCGGGAACTGCGGCACGTTGGGCAGCATGATGCCCACCGCGTCGCCGGGCTGCAGGCCGCGCTCGCGCAGCCAGCCAGCGACGCGCGCGCTGAGGTCGTCGAGCTGTGCGTAGGTGAAGGTCGCGGCGTCGAGCCGCAAAGCCGGGCGGTCTGGATACATCTGCGCGGCCTCGCGCAGGCTGAGGGACAGGTTGCTCATGGGGATCACGCTCCTGTGGTAAACGCGGACACGCCGGTGATGTCCCGGCCGACAATCAGGTTCTGGATGGTGGCGGTGCCTTCGAAGGTGTGGATGGCCTCGATGTCGGCCATGTGCCTGATGACGTGGAAGTCGAGCAGGATGCCGTTGCCGCCGAGCAGGTCGCGCGCCTCGGCGAGCACCTCGCGCGCGGCAGTGGTGTTGTGTGACTTGGCCAGCCCGGCCAGCGTCGGTTCCACCCGCCCGGCCAGCGCGAGGTCGGCGAGCCTGCGGCAGTACAGCTGCATCGCGGTGACCTTGGCCAGCATCGTCACGAGGCGGTCCTGGATCAGCTGGAAGCCGGCCAGCGGCTGGCCGAACTGGGTGCGCCGCTTGGCGTACGCCAGCGCCGCGTCAAAGCCCGCGACCGCGTGGCCGAGCGCCGCCCAGGCGCAGGTGGCCCTGGTGCTGGCCAGCACCAGAGCCGTGTCGCGGAACGACTCCGCGCCCGGCAGCTTGGCCGCCAACGGAACGCGCACCGCGTCCAGCTCGATCGAGGCCTGCCACACCGCGCGCAGCGAGCCCTTCCCCTCGATCAGCCGCGCGTTGAACCCGGGCGTCCCCTTCTCGACGAGGAATCCCTTCACCTGACGGTCGGCGGTGTCCCGCGCCCACACGACCACCACATCGGCGATCGTGCCGTTGCCGATCCACTTCTTCCGCCCGTCGATCACGTAGGTGTCGCCGTCGCGGCGGGCGGTGGTCTCCAGCGCGACAGAATCAGAGCCGTGGTCAGGCTCGGTCAACGCGAAGGCGCCCAGCTTGGTGAGCCTGGCCATGTCCGGCAGCCACCGCCGCTTCTGCTCCTCGGAGCCGAGCATCGCGATCGAGCGCATCGCCAGCCCCGCCTGCACCCCCAGGAACGTCCCGAGGCTGCCGTCGCCGCGGTTCAGCTCCATCGTGACCAGGCCGGCGGACAGCGGGTCCATGTCCGGGCAGCCGTAGCCGGCGATCCCGTCTCCGACGAGGCCGGTCGCGCCCAGCTTCTTGATCAGCGGCCACGGGAACTCGGCGCGCTCCCAGTAACCGTTGATGACAGGCAGCACCTCCTCGTGGACAAACCGCCGAGACCGGTCCAGGTAGTCAAGCTGCGCGGGGGTGAACTCCTCGCGGAGCAGGAAGTAGTCGGTGCGAAGGGCTTCTCCGAGGCCAGCTTCGAGCCCCATGTCGGCCTCCCCCTCAGTGAACGGCTGGTGACCTCTTCATAGTCTTTCGGCAGCCAGGAGGACGCCATGGCCTGGCGGACAACGACAGCCGCGTTCGGCTGTCCGCGCGGACAACGCGGGCGCGCTAGTCGGTGCTGCTGGTAAGCGCCTGCTCCGCGACGCTGGTCCGGAGGGTTTCCAGCACGCTCGACTGGCGGTCCGCGCGCGCCAGGAGCTGGTCGAGGTGCCCCGAGTCCAGACGGCTGTCCCGGCTGGCAAGCGCGCGGAGCGTCCGCCACCCGCAGGCCTTGCCCTCAACGCCGAGCCGCAGCATCTCTGTCTCTTCGAGGCTGCTCAGCGGGGACCTGCGCAGCAGGTGACCGTTGAGCTTCAGCCGCCCGGCCTTTTCGCCGGCCCACGCGGCGAACACCTTGTAGCCGCGGACCCGGATGCCGAGCGTCGCCATGATCGCGAGCAGCGCGGACCGGTCCTCGGCGATCTCGGCCACCAGCCCACGAAGGACCGAGTCCGGCTCGGCCGACGCCGCCATCCGCCGCGCCAGCTCCAGCCCCACTGTCGAGCCGGCCAGATGGTCATTGAGGTAGACCCCAAGCAGGTCACCCCGTAGGTGCTGTGCGGTAACCATCCCTTCTCCTTCACTGCGAGTCAGCGGCCAGGGTGGATCCAGCCGCGGGTGAGGTGTTCCAGCAGGTTCGGCCGGACCCCGGACGGCGCGAGCAGGATGCCGTCGGGGCGCGCCTCGGGAGCCGGCAGCGGCCGGCCCCGCTGCGCCGTGCGCACCAGGTCGGCCATCCGGGCCTGGACGTTCCGGTAGAAGCGCTGCTGCGTCCACCGGCCGAAGAGCAGGAAACCCAGCCGGATAACCGGGTTCCCGATGGGAGCGGCCCGCGAGTACCCGGCCACCCGGAACATCACCTGGCCCGTCCGCAGGTCCTTGATCACTTCGTAGCTCAGCCGGCCTTGCTCCAGGTGGCCCTGCAGCGTCTGGTAGGACCAGCCCCAGACGCGTTCAGGACCATCGAGGGTGTCCCGCTCCTCGTCGATGATCCCGGTGACCCGGACCCCGACGTAGAACCGCAGGCCGAAGAACCGCGCCTCGAGCAGCATGTTCCGGCCAAGCAGGTCACCGCCGGGTCGGTAGGCGCCGCGCAGGATCCGGGCGTCGGCGAACTCGTACTCGCCGACCAGGCGGCAGGCGGTCGCCCAGACGCCGCCCTCCTCCGGCGGCCCCGGCCGCTCGTGCCCGAGCACCGTGGTACCGGCGTCCACGTGCCAGTGGCCGTCGATGGCCACCGCGCCGTCCTCTGGCGCCGCAGCCGGGTCGTAGTTGACGCGGAGCCCCGCTAGCTGATCGAGCTCGGCTCTCTCGTCGACCTGGCTGAACAGCCGCTCGCGCACTTACTCGCTATCCCTCAGCGAGTCGCCCATCAGCCAGAACATCGGCGGCCACAGGCCGACGAACAGCGCGCGGCGCTCCGCGTTGCCGCGCTCGTCCTGGTCGACGGTCTTGGCCCGGATCCACAACCCGATGCACAAGCCAATCGAGCCAACCGAGGCCGTGTAAAAGTGCGTGCTGCGGACCCCGCCCTTCCTCAGGACTTCGCCCAATGTCATCGGCTACCCCCCTGCTACGCGCTCGCGGCACCCCCGCCTGCGGTCAGGACCCCGCTGCCCGCTGTGCGACCATTTACGCATGACGACGGTTACCCATACCACCCGGCTGCGGACCGTTCTGCGCTGGCCAGCGGGGATCGCGATCGTCAGCTGGCGCTACATGTGGCGCACGGTCCCGCTGCACCGCTCCGAGGAAACGGGCACCCGCGCGGACCTGCCGGACCTCCCGTACGACAGCAGCGGGTTCGGGGGCCGGCACCAGCCGCTGGACGCGGGAGTCGGCCCGATGCTGCACCGCTCTTACATGGTGCGGATCGCCGGCAGCAGCATGGCGCCATCGGCGCTGATCGACCTGGTGTCCGCCAAGCTCAACCAGGCGTCTCCCGAGATGGCGGTCTTTCGCAAGACCCGCGGCGCGCCAAGCGCCCTGCGTGAAGGTGATGAGTTCATCGTCCGCATGCCCGGGCCGTGGGACGGGCCGGTCCGGGTGGTGCGCCGCGAGGAGAACTCGTTCCGGCTCGCCACGCTGGACGGTCATCTGGAGGCCGGCGAGATCGAGTTCCGCGCCGAGCCGGACGGCGACGCGATGCGCTTCGAGATCGAGTCCTGGGCCAGGGCAGGCGACCGGCTGTCAGCCCTGCTGTACAACAAGCTGCGGCTGGCGAAAGAGATCCAGCTCAACATGTGGTCACACTTCTGCCTCCGCACTGCCGGGCTGGCCGGAGGCCGCCCGCGTGGCGGCATCACGATCCGCACCCGCTGGGTCCCCTGGCCCTAAGGTGCGGGAAGTCACCACGCGCCGTCCCCATGTTTCGAAACGTAAGCGGGGAACTCCCGGCCGATATTTCTCTCCTAATTCTTCGGCGGTCTGGCCGATCCTGGTGATGGCATTGCGCATGTCGGGGCTGAGCTGCTGGAGCAGCGGCGCCGCGGCGCTCTGCAGCTGTTGCGCGGCGTCCGTCAGGGCGGTGGCCGGCACGGGAGAGCTATTCGGTGCCTTGTCTATCGCGGCCAGCGTGCGCGCCATCAGCCCGCCGAGGTACTGCGCCTGCTCGAGGAAGTGCCGCGCGACCGGGTCGTCGATGAGCACGGGCGCGCCCATGAGCAGCATCATCATGTACGTGCGGAACCCGTCGTCCGCCGCGTCCCTGTCGCCTGATCCGTTGCGGAGCGCCGACACGGCCTGGACCGCTCGAGCGGCCTGCGTCCCCATGATGGCGGCCTGTGCCGCGACCGCGTGGCCGCGCTGCCTGTTCTGCCGCCTGATGAGCAGCTGATTCACCACGAGGACCGTGATCAGCAGCACCAGCAGTCCGGACACCGTATCCGTCGTGAGCGAGCGGGCCGCCCACCAGCGCCGCTGCCCGGCGTTGGTGAGCTCGCCCGCCACGAGCACCGCCGCGATCAGCGTCGCCAGCACGGCGGGCGGCCAGCCGAGGAAGCGCATGGACACTGTCCTAGCGCCGCTGGCCGTAGCTGGCCAGCTTCGCCGCGACGGCCTCGAGCTCGCCGGGCGGCAGCAGCCGCGGCGTCCCGGCGGCGGCGGCGCGCAGGTAGACGTCGCAGACCCATTCCAGGTACGCGGCGCGGTCGTAGGCGGTCTTCAGGTCCTGGCCGGTCGCGACCGCGCCGTGGCTGCCGAGCAGGCACGCCGTGCGGCCGCGCAGCGCGCGCACGGCGTTGGCGGCGAGTTCATCCGTCCCGTAGGTGGCGTACGGCGCCACCCGCACCGTCCCGCCGAACATCGCCACGTAGTAGTGGATCGCCGGCAGCTCGTCCGCCAGCGTGGAGACCGCCGTCGCCGCGACGGAGTGCGTGTGCACGACCGCCGCCGTCCCGGGGTACGCCTCGTAGACGGCCAGGTGCAGCGGCAGCTCGCTGGTCGGCGCGAGCGGCGCCTCGACCGGGGTGCCGTCGAGCCGGTGCACGCCGACGGCCCCGGCGGCCAGCTCCGCGTAGTCGACGCCGCTGGGCGTCACCGCCACCAGGTCGCCGGCCCGGACGCTGACGTTGCCCGCCGTGCCGACCACGAGCCCGGCCGCGGCCAGTTTCCGGCAGGCGCGCACGATCTCCTCACGCTCCGGTTCGAGCAGCATCGGGCCCCCTTCGAGCAGAGAGATAGGTTCAGCAGAGAGATAGGTTCAACGGTATGAATACAGCACAGCCCGGCGCGCTTGACGACGTGATCGCCTGGCGGGACGGCCACATCGTCGCCCTCGACCAGACCGTGCTGCCGCACGAGCTGCGGCTGCTCGACATCACCACCGTCGACGGCCTCGTCGACGCGATCGTCCGGCTGGCGGTCCGCGGCGCTCCCGTGCTCGGCGTCGCGGGCGCGCTGGGCGTCGCGCTGGCGGTGCGCCAGGCCGGCCGCGCGGGCTGGGACGCCGCCCGCCTCGGCACCGAGGTGAAGCGGATCGCCGATGCCAGGCCGACCGCGGTCAACCTGCGCCGCGAGGTCGCGGCCACGGCAGCGGTGATCCCCCAGGGTGCCGCCGCGGTCGAGGCCGCGGCGAGCGCGGTGCGGGACGACACGATCGCCGTCAGCAGGCAGATCAGCGAGCGCGGAGCCAGGTACCTGATGGAGTCAGCCGGAGACGTTCCGCTGAAAATCCATACTCACTGCAACACCGGAACCCTTGCCTGCCTGGGGTGGGGCACGGCGCTCGGTGTGGTCCGCGCGCTGCGCGACGCCGGCGCGCTCGCGCACGTGATCGTGGACGAGACCCGTCCGCTGCTGCAGGGTTCCCGGCTGACCTGCTGGGAGCTCGGGCAGCTCGGCATCGAGCACTACCTCGCCTGCGACGGCGCGGCGCCGTTCATGATCAGCCAGGGGATGGCCGACGCGGTCGTGGTGGGCGCGGACCGGGTCGCGGCCAACGGCGACGTGGCCAACAAGATCGGCACATACTCGCTCGCGCTCGCCGCGCGCCAGGCCGGCATCCCGTTCCTGGTGGCGGTCCCCGAGTCGACGATCGACGACGCGACGGAGCGCGGCGACCTGATCCCGCTGGAGCAGCGCCCCGCCGAGGAGATCACCCGCGTCCTCGGCGTCCCGGCCGCGCCGGCCGGCACCCGCGCGCTCAACTACGCCTTCGACGTGACCCCGGCGGAGCTGGTCACCGCCATCGTGACCGAGAACCGGCTGATCTTCCCTGGAGAGAGCTCATGACCGACACTGCGGCAAGGCCTGAGACGATGATGGCGCTGCGCGCCCACGCCCGCGGCGGCCCGGAACAGCTCGTCTACGAGTCCGCCCCGGTCCCGGTGCCCGGTCCGGGTGAGGCTCTCGTCGCGGTGCACGCGGCCGCGATCACCTTCGCCGAGCTGAGCTGGGACGAGTCCTGGACCACGCGCGACGGGCGGGACCGCACCCCGGTCATCCCCTCGCACGAGGTGTCGGGGACGGTCGCCGCGCTCGGCCCCGGTGCCGGCGGCGTCGCCGTCGGCGAGGAGGTGTACGGCCTGATCGACTTCGACCGCGACGGGGCGGCGGCCGAGTACCTGACGGTGCCTGCCGCGGACCTGGCGGCCAAGCCGCGGTCGGTCTCGGACGTGGAGGCGGCTAGCTTGCCGCTCGCGGCCCTGACCGCGTGGCAGGCGCTCGTCGACCACGCGGCCCTCGAAAAGGGGGAGCGGGTTCTCGTGCAGGGCGGCGCGGGCGGCGTGGGCAACTACGCCGTCCAGCTCGCCGCCGTCCTCGGCGGCACCGTCACCGCGACGGGCCGGGCCGGGCAGCGGGACTTCGTCCTCGGGCTGGGCGCAACCTCGTTCGTGGCCACGGGCGAGGCCACGCCGGACGGCTTCGACGTGGTGATCGACACGGTCGGCGGCGCTGTCCTCGACGCTTCCTACGCGCTGACCCGCCGGGGCGGCCGGCTGGTGACGCTCGGCGCCCCGCCGTCGGCGGACAAGGCAGCGGCGCTCGGCGTGCACGCCACGTTCTTCGTCGTCACCCCCGACGCGGCGGAACTGGCGAAGCTCGCCGGCCTCGTCGACGAGGGAAAGCTGCGCCCGGTGATCAGCCAGGTCTTCCCGCTCCGCGACGGCCGCCAGGCATTCGAGTCGGCCACCAAACCGCACCCGCCGGGCAAGACCGTCTTGCAGGTCCCCTAACGCGCAGGCTTGCCGCACTTAGGGGCAGAGAATTACGCGAAAACGCTGATAACAGCAAGAAAAGCGTAACGTTCTGCCCCTAAGTCATGATCATCTCACGATGTGAGACGACGGAAGGCCGCCGGTTACGGCTTGCGGCCGATGCCGCCCATGCCCGGGACCTCGCCGGCGTCGGGGAACAGGGTGGCGTCCGGCCGCCACTTGTTCAGTTCCACCACGCCGGGCGAGACCAGCTCGAGGCCGCCGAAGAACCCCTTGAGCTGCTCAGGGCTGCGCGGGTGGTACGTGTTGGCCGAACTCTGGTTGTACGCCTCGACGGCCGCGGTGAACGTCTCGCTGGTGTTGGTGCCGTCGCTGAGCGCGAGGTAGCTGCCCGGCGTCATCGGCTCCATCAGCTGCCTGATGATCAGCTCCGGCTGGTCGGAGTCCGGCACCTGGCCCACGATCCCGAGCATCATCAGCGCGACGGGCCTGCTGAAATCGAGCGTCGTGGCGGCTTCGGCCAGGATCTTGCTGGTCTCGCGCATGTCGGCGTCGATGTAGTCGCAAGCGCCTTCAGGGGTACTGGTGAGCAGCGCCCGCGCGTGCACAAGGACGAGCGGGTCGTTGTCGACGTAGACGATCCGCGAGGAAGGGGCGATCGCCTGCGCCACCTGGTGGGTGTTGTTTGCGGTTGGCAACCCGGTGCCAATGTCGAGGAACTGGCGGATGCCCGCCTCCCCGGCCAGGAACCGCACCGCCCGGCCGAGGAACGCCCGGTCGGCGCGGGCGAGGCGGCTGATGTCCGGGAACATCTGCATCACCTGGTCGCCGACCATGCGGTCGACCGGGTAGAAGTCCTTGCCTCCCAGCCAGTAGTTCCACACCCGGGCCGAGTGCGGCATGGACGAGTCGATCGCGGGCCCGTTGCCTCGTGGCGTGGGCGAGCTGTCGGTCACGGGATGAGTTCTCTCCGGTTGTCGGTGACTAGGTCTCTTTCAGAAGTGCTCGGAGCAGGTCCCTGCTGGCGGCGCCGGTGGCGGCCTGGACGCACAGCTGGTTCATGACGGTCAGGTAGACCGTGATGTCGTCAGGCTGGTCCAGGTACTGGGCGCTGCTCAGCTGTTCGAGGTAGACCACGTCGGGCAGGTCTGGCTCAGGGAACCGCAGGATGGTGAACGGCCCGCCTGCCGCGGGGTGCGGCCCCGCCGAGAACGGGATGATCTGCAGGGTGACGTTCGGCAGATCGGTGATCTCCAGTAGGTGCTCGATCTGGGCGCGCGTCACCGCGCGGCCGTCCGGCGGCCTGCGCAGTGCGGCCTCGTCGAGCACGGCCCAGAAGTCTGGTGCGTCCGGCTGGGTGAGCAGCCGCTGGCGCTGCATCCGCAGGCTGACCCGGCGGTCGACCTCCTCGGACGGCGCGTTCGCATTGGAGATGAGGATGACCGCGCGGGCGTAGTCCTCGGTTTGCAGCAGGCCGTGGATGAATTGCATCTCGTAGCTGCGGATGATCGACGCGGCCTTCTCCAGGCCGATGTAGAGCTCGAGCCACCTGGGCAGGATGTCGTTGTACTGCTGCCACCAGCCTGGGACGCTGGCTTCCCTGGTGAGCGCCAGCAGCCTGTCGCGTTCGGCCTCGTCGGTGACGCCGTACAGGGTGAGCAGGTCGGCCACATCCCGCTGCCTGGCGGTGGTGCGCCCGCGCTCGAGGCGGCTGATCTTGGAGTGCGTCGCCCGGATCGACTCGGCGGCCTCCGCGGTGGTCAGCCCCTTGGCCTCACGGAACTTGCGCAGCTGCGCGCCCAGCGCGATGCGCAGCACTGTCGGCCCGCTCTGCGCGCCGACAAGCGCCCTGTTCTCCGGCTCATGATCTGGCCCGGCGTTTTTCCCATGATTGACATTCATCGACACGCTCCCTGCCGCCGCCCCCGGCCGTGGTAGACGGACAATAGTGTCGCATCGACTTGCCAGTAGTGCATAGCTTTGCACACGCAAAAGGCATGCACGCGCAAAGTGGCGCACGCCGCCCCGCAGCGAAGATCAGCCGCAAAGGTAGTCGAATTCCCCGTCTTTAACTCCGCGGATAAACGCGGTGATCTCCGTCGGCGTGTAGACCAGCGCGGGGCCGCCAGAATCGCGCGAGTTGCGAACGGCAACGGCGCCGCCGGGCAGTTCCGCCACCTCCACGCAGCTTCCGTTTGGGTTGCTGTGGGCGCTCTTGCGCCAGCTGACTCCCGCCAGCCCGGCGGCTGGCATGCCGTTGTAAGCCTGAAGCTCAGACACCTTAGCCATCTCCACTTCCAGCACCTGATGCACGTGCACCCGCCTGCCATATTCAACCAAATGATCGTGCGAATGTTCGTGCATTCACAATCTCATATGCGGCTCCGGGTCGCTCCTGCGGAGTGAGGCAGCTGGTGGCCGGAGCGCGGCGCATGGCACCTGCCTGGTCGCCACGCCAGCCCGCGGACGCTTCGGCCCCGGCGAATCATCCCGGGTGAGATCGCTGGGGGATGATTTCATCTCACCCTGGTTGGAGTGATGGTCGCCATAGCGGCACGCAAGTGCGTGGGCTCGCCGAGGGGTGTGCCGCCAGCGGCTTTCCAGGGAGGTGGTGAGCACGGGGGAGCTAGCGCCAGGATCGCGCAGGGGGCGTGCCCGCGATCCCATCTTGCAGTCGAAGATCACCGTGCCCGCCCGGCCGCCATGGGTGGTCTCCCGTCCCCGCCTCGACGAACGGGTCGCCCAGGGTACGCAGCGGTCGCTCACGTCGGTCACCGGTCCGCCGGGCGCGGGCAAGACGCTGGCAGTCGCTTCATGGGCCGCCGGCCGCCCTGCCGGTCCGGTTGCCTGGGTCACGCTGGACGAGTACGACAACAGGCCCGAGGTGTTCTGGTCGTACGTCGTGGCGGCGCTCCGCCAGGCCGGGGTGGCCGTCGGCCGCGCCACCTCGTCGCTGGCCCACGCGGAGCTGGCCGGGCATATGTTCCTCCTCCGGGTCGCTTCCGCGCTCGCCGAGCATGATCCGGCCGTGACGCTGGTCCTCGACGACTTTCATCAGGTGACCGACGCTGAGGTGCTGGCCGGGCTGGCGTACGTGCTCAAGAACGCCAGGCCGGGCCTGCGGCTGGTCGTCACGTCGCGGATAGACCCGCCGCTGCCGCTGCATCAGTACCGGCTGACCGGCGACCTGACCGAGATCAGGGCGGGCGACCTCGCGTTCAGCGTCCCGGAAGCCGCCTCGCTCATGGTGCAGCACGGCGTCACGCTGCCCGCGGACACGCTGACATTCCTCACCGAGCGAGAAGAGGGCTGGGCGGCCGGGTTGCGGATGGCCGCCATGTCGATGGCCGGCCACCCCGATCCCGAGCAGTTCGTGAAGAACCTCAACACGGAAGACTCCGCCGTAGCCGGGTACCTCGTGGAGGAGGTGCTCAACGCGCAGCCGGACGACGTCCGTGACGTCTTGCTGTACCTCAGCGTTCTCGAGCAGGTGAACGCCGATATCGCGGGCGCGCTGCTCGGCCGCGGCGAACTGGCTGCCACGCTGGGGGCGCTGGCCGCGGGAAATTCGTTCGTGCAGCCGGTCGGGGACGGCTGGTACCGGTTCCATTCGCTGTTCCGGGATGTATTGCTCCTGAAGCTGCGGCGCGAACGGCCCGCCCTCGTGGCCGGCCTGCAACGGAAGGCCGCACGCTGGTACCAGCAGGACGGCATGCTCGCCGAGGCCGTCCGCTACGCCGCGAAGGCCGGAGACTGGCCGCTCGTGGCGGCGATCATGGTGGACGAACTCGCCATCGGCCAGCTCATCGGCCCGGGTCACGGCGGTCTGCCGGCGGACGGATTCCGGGTGATTCCCGCGGGAGACCTCTCGCCGCAGTTCCTGCTCGCCGCCGCCGCCGTCACACTGTCGGAGTCGGGCGACCAGGTGGCCGAAGCCTTGCTGCGGGCCGCGGAGGATCTGCTGGACCGGCTTCCAGGGCAGCTTTCCGGGGACAGGCTTTCCGGGGACAGGCTTTGCGAAGACAGGCTTTCCGGGGACAGGGAGGTCCTGTGCCGGTTCGCGGCCTTGATGATCAGGTCTCGCATGGCGGTCCGTCGTGGCAGCATCCAGACCCTGGATGCCGCGACAGCCAGGGCCGAGCGGCTGCTCGGCGAGATCCCGCCGGCGCTGCTGGCCCGGCACCCGCACGCGGTCGCGCGAGTCCTGTCGAGCCGGGGCGTCGTCGAGCTGTGGGCCGGGAATTGCGGCGCTGCCGCCGGCCTTTTCGGCCGGGCCGCGCGGCTGCTCGACGAGACGATCCATGATCTCGAACCCGGTCGCCCCGAGCAGCGAGCCCGCCGCAACGAACTAGCGGCCTGCCGCGGGTACCTGGCGCTGACCGAGGCGCTGCGGGGCAGGCTGAACCTGGCCGCGGAGATCGCGGGTTCCGTGACCCCGCTGCTCGGTGACGGCCGGCTGCGGCGGCCGTATCCCGTATCCGAGGTGGCGCTCGCGTTCGTTTCCCTGGAGCGCGGCGAGCTCGGCGAGTCCCGTGCCCGGCTCAAGCTGGCCGAGTCGGCGCTCGCCGCTCATCCCGACCGGCTGGCCGGCGCGGTCGGCAGCCTGGTGGCGGCGCGCGGCAGCCTGGCCGAAGGCCGCACGCACGCCGTCCTGCAGACCATCGAGCGCGCGCGGCGCGGCCGGTCGCTGCCGCCGTTCCTCGACCGCATGCTGGCCCGCACCGAGTCGCAGGCCCATGCGGCCGCGGGGGACGGCCAGGCGGCCCTCGATGCGGCACGTCGTGCCGGGTCCCAGTCCGCGCTGGATGCGAGCGTGGTGCTCAGCCGCGCGTGGCTGGCGGCGGGTGACGAAGGAGCGGCGCGCAGCGCGCTCACAGCGGTCCTTGAGACGTCGGCGGGCGGGGCAACCGACGTGGTGCGGCTGGATGCCTTGCTCGCCGATGCGCTGCTCAGCATCCGCGACGGCGATGAGGCGCGCGGCCGCAGGTCCCTCGAGCAGGCGCTGCGGCTAGGCGAGGAGGAGAAGCGCCGGCTGCCGTTCACCATCGAGCGGAGCTGGCTGCGGCCAGCTCTCACGCGCCACCCCGAGCTGGCCGCCGCACACCGTGAGCTGCTCGGTCCGGGGCTGGTGCCGCCGAACGCCATCCCGGCGCAGCGTGCGGCCCTCGACGACGCCGCCCCGGTGATCGTCGAGCAGCTCAGCAGCCGGGAACTAGACGTGCTCCGCCACGTGGGGGAAATGCTCGACACCGTGGACATCGCCGCTGAGATGTACATCTCGGTAAACACCGTGAAGACGCACCTGAAGAGCATCTTCAGGAAACTGGGGGCGGCCGACCGCCGCGAGGCGTACCGCCGGGCGAGGGAGCTCAACCTGCTGTGACGGTTAACCCCGGCTGACCGTCACGAGGCGCCCGGTTCCCTGGCCCGTTCGATCGCCTCCTGGCGGGTGCTCACGCCGAGCTTCCGGTAGATCGCGCGCCGGTGGGTTTTGACCGTGTTGCCGGACAGGTAGAGCTCTCTGGCGATCTCGTTGACGGACAGCGGCGTGCGCAGCAGGCTGAGGACCGCCTGCTCGCGCTCGGTCAGCGGCTCAGCGAGCGGTACCGGGGAGGTCGCGGCGAGCCGCCGCTCCAGCTCGCCGAGCCGGCCCAGCAACATGTCGGCGCCGTCCGGCGACGCCCCGAGGACATTCCTGACCTCGGCCAGCGCGGTGCCCGCGGCCGCGCGGTCATCCATTGCCAGCAGCACCTGCGCCAGCCGCAGCTGGATCTCGACGCTGAGCCACGGAGACAGCAGGATCCACCGGCGGCGCCGGTCAGCGGCGTACTCGAATTCGGCGCGGGCCTGCGCCAGGCGGCCTTGCCGCCAGTGGACCGTGCCGAGGGCGGCCAGGATGAAGGAACTCGGCGGCTGCTTGCTGACGCCCCGGCCGTTCACGATCCTGGCCGCTTCGTCCGCCAGCCGCTGGGCCTGCCCGAGCCTGCCCTCGTCAGCTGCCTCGAGGGCCGCGACGCTGAGCGCGACGATCCTGGTCAGCGGCCGCGAGTTCGCGGCCGCGAGGGCTCGTTCGAGCGCCGCCGCCGCGTCGGGATCGCCGGCTAGGTGCAGGGCGAAACCCAGCCAGGCCTGCGCGTACGCGTACCAGGGCGACGCCGGGTCGTTCTCCAGCTGGGTAGCCGTGACCCCGTCTTCGAGCATCGATCGGAGGCCGTCGAACCCGAAGGTCGCGCGGAGCAGCGCAGCCGAGGACGCGAGGGACCGCATCCCGTCCGGGAGCATGCCGTCGGGGAGCATGCCGTCGGGGAGCTTGCCGCCATAGCGCGTGCCGTCATAGCGCGTGCCGTCATGGCCGGCCGCCTCCACGACGCGCAGCCATCGGCGCACCGCGGCGACGTCCCAGGAGTGCACCGCCACCCAGGCCGCGCAGTGCGCCGTGACCGGATGGTCGGCCACCCGGTCTTCGCCGAGCGAGCCGAGCCAGTCGCGGACCGCCGCCGTCCGGCCCGCCGCGGCGAAGTCGTACCAGTGTGCCGCGATCAGCCCTGCCGCCCCGTCCATGTCGCCCGCGGCGAGCGCGTGCGTGATGGCCTCCTCGGCGAATCCGGCTTCCCGGTGCCAGGTGCTCGCCCGCTCGTGCAGCCGCGGCACCAGGCCGGGTTCCGTCCTGGCGAGCTGGCCGCGCAGCATCTCGGCGAACAGATAGTGATACCGGTACCAGATCCGGTGCTCGTCGGCCGCGACCAGGAACAGGTTCTCGCGCTCGAGCCGGTCGATGAGCTGGGCGGCGGTGCCATGGCCGGTGACCGCGGCGCACAGCGGTGCGGTGAACCGGTCGAGGATGGACGTGCGCAGCAGGAACTGCCGCACGTCGGCCGTCTGACGGTTGAGCACCTCTTCGGCCAGGAAATCCGCGATGAACCGGTGGTTGCCGGTGAACTGGTCGATGAAGCTGTGCGGCGCCGGATGGCCGCGCAGGGACAGCGCGGCCAGGTACACGCCGGCCGGCCACCCCTCCGTCCGCGCGGACAAGGCGCTCAGGTCGTGGGTGTCGAGCGTGACCCCGGCCACCGCGGACACGAGCGCCCCGGTCTCTGACCGGCTGAAGCGCAGTTCCTGCATCCCGATATCGGCGACCTCGCCCGCGGCGCGCAGGCGCGCCAGCTGCAGCGGCGGGATCGCGCGCGTCAGGAGGATGACCTGGACGGATCGCGGCAGCTCCTGGAGCAGGAGTTCAACCTGCGCGTGGGTATCCGGGCTGGTCAGCGCGTGGTAGTCATCGAGAACCAGGGCAACCGGCGCGCGCAGGGAGCCCAGGCGGGCCACCAAGGCAGGCAGGAGCACGCGCCCCTGTCTGGGCACCAGCACCTGCGGGGGGTCTACGTCGAACTCGGGACAGGCGCGGCGTACCGCGCTGATCACCTTCCACCACAGCCGGCTGGGATTGCTGTCGCCCTGGTCGAGGGTGACCCAGGCGAATCGGCCGCTGTCCGGCACGGCGCGCCACTGGCTGACGAGGACGGTCTTTCCTGAGCCCGCCGGAGCGCTGATGAGGATGAGCCGCGCGGTCGTCCCGGACAGCCGCCGGATCAGCGCGGGCCGGTCCAGCCACTCCGCACGGATCTCCGGTGGCTGGATCTTGCTGTCGAGTAGCCCAGCGACGCTGTTGCCTATGGTGCTCATGAGAGGAGAAATCAAGGCTAACATTCACGTCTCGGTTCGCCTAGCCGCGCTCCGCTGCAGAAATTCACGCGCCTGCCGGGTCAGCTCACCCTCAGCGAGTGGGCCACCGGCGGTCGTAGTGCGGCATCGTGAGGGACTAAGGACCGGGAAAAGCAAATCGGAGGTGGCGCTATGGCGTCGGCCTATTACGAGATCCGCGTGGCGGGAACGATGCCCGCCGAGATCTTGCTCGACTTCGAGCGGCTGACCGCCGATGTGGCGCCCGTCGAGACGGTACTGCACGGGCCGCTCCCTGGTCAGGCTGCGCTGGCCGCGCTGCTGGCCAGGCTGGAGGAGTTCGGTGCCAGCGTCATGGAGATACGGCGGCTCCGGGATCAGGGCCCGCCGGCCGTCACGAGTGCCCCGCATTCCGGCTAGACGTCCCGACACAACTATGACCCTTTCCCGCGGCGAGAAATTCACCCGCCACGAGTGGGTGACCGCACACCGGGAGCGCGCTTGATGGAGTTACGCCGCGCCGGTCACGCGGATCCGGCCGGAGCGATCGACAAGCCACAGGGGTGAGGGACAGGTGCCACGCGAGGCACGCGCTCGCAGCGCTGGCTGGCTCGCTCGCCTGGGTTTCGCGCTGGCATTTCTCGCCATCGCGATCCTGCTGGCCGTCGCGGGCTGGAAGAGCATCGCCATGGTCGCGGTCGGCCTGGCCGCCGCCGCGATAAGCCTGGCGACCGCGTTCGTCGCGCTGTCCCGCCGCGGCTTCCTCCGCTGGCTGTCGGTGGTGGTTTTCATCCTGACGCCAATCGTCGTGCTGGTGGTGTACGCGTTCGCCGGCCTGCTCTGGGTGGCGGCGGTGGCGGCGGCATGCTGGTATCTCGCTGGCCTGGCGGCGCGGGGTGCGCTGGCCATGGGCCAGCCGGACTGGCGGATGCCAGAGTTCCCGGCGGTGCCCGCGGCACGGCATCCGTTCGTGATCATGAATCCGAGGTCCGGCGGCGGGAAGGTAGGGAAGTTCGACCTGCGCAGGAAGGCGGAGGCGCTCGGGGCGGAGGTGTTCGTGATGAGCGGCCCGGAGCAGGTGGACGTGGCCGAGGTGGCGCGGCAGGCGGTCGCGGACGGCGCCGACTTGCTCGGCGTCGCGGGCGGCGACGGCACTCAGGCGCTGGTGGCCGGCGTCGCCGCCGAGCACGACATCCCCTTCCTGGTGATCACCGCGGGCACCCGCAACCACTTCGCCCTCGACCTGGGCCTGGACCGCGAGGACCCGGCGGCGTGCCTCGGCGCGCTGACCGACGGCGTCGACTTGCGCGTCGACCTGGGCGTGATCGGCGGCCAGACGTTCGTGAACAACGCGTCGTTCGGCGCCTACGCGGAGGTGGTCGAGACGCCCGGCTACCGCGGCGACAAGCTGGGCACGACCCTGGACACGCTGCCCGACCTGCTGCAGGGTCACCGCGGGCCACGGCTGTCGGCGGTCGCCGGGGACGTGACGATCGACGCGCCGCAGGCGCTCCTGGTGTCAAGTAACCCCTACGGCACCGGGGACATCGCGGGCCTGGGCCGTCGCGCGCGGCTGGACCGCGGGGTGCTCGGGGTGGTGGTGGTCACGGTCGACAGCGCCGCGCAGGCGGTCGGGCTGCTCCGCGGCAGGCACACCACCGGCATGCGGGTGCTGACCGTGCCGGCCGTCGTCGTCACCGCCAGCGCGCCCCGGATACCCGTCGGCATCGACGGCGAGTCGGTGTCCCTGCCGGTCCCCGTGCGGTGCACGATCCGCCCGGGCGCGCTGCGGGTACGGGTGCCGCGGAACCGGCCCGGCGTGCCCGCGCCCAGGCCCGCGATCAGCTGGTCCCGGCTGTGGCGCCTGGCGTGGCCGTGGCGGTGGCCGCGATCGGCCAGCGTGCCCGCCGGCGATCCGCTCGCCGCCGCGAGCCACCAGGACCAGACCGGGCTGGAACCCGATGCCAGCCGGTTACGAACGGCTCACCGACCTTTCCGGCGTGCTGGCGCGCGCCAGGGAGCTGTCGGTGCGGACGATGGTTTTCGACATAGAGCCCCTGGTCGCCTGGTGGAACAGCAGCCAGGAGGCACTCGACAAGGGCGTCGCGGCGATCGTCGCCGAGCTCGGCCAGGTTCCTGAGGTGCGCACGCTGGTCTTCGCCACCAATTCCGTCCGCCGGCCGTCGTCGATCCCGTCGGTGCCCGGCGTGCAGGTGCTGTACTTCGCCTCCGCGGGCAAGCCGCTGCGGACGGCGCCGTACCGCGGCTTTCCGCGGCCGGGCGCGGTGATCGGGGACCAGGTTCCCACCGACGGGCTGCTCGCTCGCCGGCTCGGATACACGTTCCTGCACTGGAGCCCGCAGCTGGCCGGCGTCCCGCTGGGGCCGAGGCTCATGCACCTCATCGGGCGGCTGGCCCAGCCGCTGTTCTTCAGCAGGAAGAGCTAATTGACCTCCGGGGGCTTCGGCTGCACTGCATGACAGTGCAAGACGTGCCTGCCGTAGGCGGCGACGCCGGCGGCGATCAGGTACGGCCCGCGAATGCGGCGCAGCTCAGGTGATACCTCGCGGTAGTCCAGGTCGGGGTCGTCCCCGCAGTCACAGCAGATCAGCTCGTACGCGTCGGTGTAGCCGCCCTCGGGCTGTCCGCGGACCATACGGGCCGGCCTGCGCCGCAAGGCCAGCGTCCAGGGACTGATCTCCGCGGGAATCTGTCGCATCGGCACACCTTTCCTCGGCGGAACCGGCGGCGCATCACCCCCGGCGGGGGAGGCGTCCTGGATTAGTGCAGGTGTATCAGGACCAGGTCTTTCAGCAGGACCATGACGATCCCCAGCGCGGCCGCGATGGAGGTCGCGACGAGAAGCTTGCGCCCGCGCAGCTGCGCCGCCCGCCCGGCGGACCAGCCGTGCACCGTCAGCTGGATAATAGCCAGCACCAGGGCGATGTTGGTCGCGGTGAGGGCCGAGGCGCCGGCCAGCCGCGCGAGTACCAGCGCCAGCAGCGGCGCGAACGAGGCGGTGACCATCGGCCAGGTCGCGGCCAGCATGCGGCGGATGCTGGTCCACGTCGGCAGGTCGCCGTCCTCCGCCTGCTCGCCGAGCACCTCGGCGTACTCCTCGGCCACCCAGTACACGACCAGGGTGACCACCACGGCGACCACCAGCGCGGTCGTGCTCAGCTCGGTCCCGGTCGCGGCGATGATCGCCGCGGTGACGATGGCGCCGTAGATGCCGGCGGCACGGTGCTTTCCTGACATGTTCGCCCACGGCGCGGAACGGCCTGCACCGCCCGACACGACGCGCACCATGATCGCCCCTCTGCCCGGTCACCGCACGGCGAGCAGGTGGTACTGCCACGGCCCCAGCGCCACGAACAGCCCAGGCTCGGCCAGCTCGTCGCCCTGGCGGCCGAAATCCCCGCCACTGAGCAGGTCTTCCAGCTGCCAGTCCCGCCCGGGCAGGTCCGGCCAGCCCAGCGGGATCCGGGCCGCCGCGTGCTCACCGGACACGTTGACCACCACCACGTGCCGCTCAGCGCCGGCAGGCTCGCCGGACCAGGACCAGGCCAGCAGGTTCTGGCAGGTCTGGTTGTCGGGCCAGCCGGCGGCCTCGAGCAGCTGCCACGTCCCGGTCCTGACCCGGTGCCCGGAGATGGCGGTGAGCAGCCGCCGGTACCAGGCGGCGAGATCGGCGGCGGGCGGCTCGTCAGGGCGCCGGTTCAGGAAGACGGGCGGCCGGACCCGGCGGCCCTCGAACTGTCCCTCGTGCCACAGCGTCGCGCCGGGCAGCGTGGCGATGGTGATCGCGGCGGCCCGCTCAGGCTCCGGATCAAGCCGCGACGCGATGCGCGGCTCGTCGTGGTTCTCGAGGAAACGCAGCAGCCGGGACTGGTAGCCCGGATCGGCGTCCAGGTGGGCGCGCACGGCGGACGGGTCGTGCTCGACGATCCGGTCGTACAGCCGCTTGTCGTAGCAGAAATCGAAGCCCTGCTGCTGCAGCTCCCACTCCATGTCCCAGTAGGCCTCGGCGGCCAGCACGACCTCCGGGTGCTGCTCGCGCAGCTCGCCGATCACAGCCGGCCAGAACTCCTCGGCGGGCGCCGGCCCGGCGCGGGTGCCCCAGGTCTTGGCGAAGATGTCGTTGATCATCAGCATGGCCATGTCGCACCGGATGCCGTCACACTGACTGGCGATATCCGCCAGCGTCTCGGCGGTCGCCGCGCGCAGCGCGGGCGAGAACGCGTTGAGCTGCACCACGTCCGGCCACGGCGGGAAGTACGGGTCCCTGCCGTGCGCCAGCACCTGGCCGCCGGCCTCCGTCCAGGCCGCCGGGTCGGCGCGCAGGTCGTCCGCCGACCCGCGGATGAACAGTTCCGGGTCTCTCATCACCCACGGGTGATCGGGGGCGACGTGGTTCGGCACGTAGTCGAGCATCAGCCGCAGGCCGCGGCCGGCCAGCGCGGCCCGCGCCGCCGCCAGCCCGTCGCGGCCGCCGAACCTCACGTCCGCGACGTAGCCGCGCACACAGTACGGCGAGCCGGCGACGTCCTCGGGCTGCAGGTCAGGCAGCGCCTCGCGGAACGACGCCTGCAGTTCCTGATTCGCGTTGGCCAGGGCCAGCCCGGCCGGGCTGCGCTCCCAGACGCCCATCAGCCAGACCGCGTCGATGCCGTCCGGGGTGACCGCGTCCCAGTCGGATTCGGTCACATCGGCCAGCGTCACCCAGTGCCCCGCTGCCCGGGACAGCTCGCCGAGCCAGACGGCGGTGTTGATCTCGTAGATCACCGGCCGGGCCGGCCAGCCCGTCATGCCGTCTCTCGCACGACCTGGCGCCATGGTGTCCTGCCTTCCCGTCGGGACGTCACGGTCTTCCACCGAAGGTGTACCGGCCGCGGCGGCCCGCCGTCATCACCCCCGCAGGAGTAAGAGCCAACTGCGCCACCCCGGGAGTTACCAGACCCGGCACTGGTGCTTATCGTGAGATCTAGTGAGCAACTGGTTAAGGTCGGCAGCTCGACCGGGGGGTGAGCGATGGTCCGTTCAGCATCCCTCGCCGCCGCGGCCGAGGCCGGCGACCCGCCGCCCGCCCCGCGCGACTGGGGCGTGCCGCTGGCGGGCAAGCTGCATCCCCCGGCGCCGCGCCGGGTCTGGGTGCCGCGGCAGCGGCTCGTCGAGCGGCTGGCCGCCGGCGACGCGAAGCTAGTCCTGGTGTGCGCGCCCGCCGGCTTCGGCAAAACGATCGCCGTGGCCCAGTGGCGCGCCGCCGAACGCGTCAGCCGGGCCTTCGCCTGGGTCTCGCTCGACCCCGGCGACGACGACCCGGTAAGGCTCTGGTCGCACATTGTGTCCGCGCTCCAGCGCGCGTGCCCGGCCATGGCCGCCGGAGACCTGCTGGCCTGCCTGCGGGCGCCGGCCCCGGACATGGCGGGAACGCTGCTGCCCGGCCTGGTCAACGCGCTGGCCTGCCTGCCGGAGCGGGTGGTCCTCGTCCTGGACGACCTGCACCTCGTCACGCGGCGGCGCTGCCACGAGCAGCTCGAGTCGCTGCTGGCCGGCCTGCTGCCGCCCGCCAGGGTCGTCATCGTCAGCCGGACTGTCCCGCCGCTCCAGGTGGCCAGGCTCCGCGCCGCGGGCGACCTGACCGAGATCGGGATGAGCGAGCTCCGCTTCACGCCCGAGGAGGCGGCCGGGCTCATCGGCGCCGTCGCCGCCAGCCCGCTGGGCCAGCGCGACCTGGCGGCTCTCGTCGACAGGACAGAAGGATGGCCGGCCGCCCTCTTCCTCGCCGCGCTGTCGCTCAGGAGCCAGCCTGACCCCGCGGCGTTCGTCGCCGGGTTCACCGGCGGCAACCGGTACGTCGCCGACTACCTGCTGGAAGAGGTCATCGACGGCCAGCCGGCGCGCCTGGCGCGGTTCCTCACCCGCACGGCGATCCTGGACAGCTTCACCGCGGAACTGTGCGACGCCGTGACGGGCACGACGGACGCCGCGGAGACCATCGACCTGCTCGAGCGGGAGAACCTGTTCCTCGTGCCGCTGGACGAGAGCCGCCGGTGGTTCCGCTACCACCGCCTGTTCGCGCAGGCGCTCCGCGCCCGGCTGAGCGCCCGCGAGCCGGAGCTCGTGCCGCGGCTGCACCGGCGGGCCAGCCAGTGGTTCCGCGCGCACGGCCTGCCGGAGGAAGCCATCGGTCACGCCCTCGCCGCGGGCGACACCGGCGCGGCCATCGAGGTGATGGCGGCGCACTGGTACGCGTACGTGAACGCGGGCCGCCTGGACACCGCCCGCGGCTGGCTGGCGGCCCTCGACGACCGGCTCGTGTCGGCGCACCCGCTGGCCGCGCACACCGCCGCGTGGGTGGCGGCCACGTCAGGCGAGCCGGGCGCGGTCCGGCGGCTGCTGCCCGTCATCGAGTCAGGCACAGCGGGAGACGGGCCGCTCCCCGACGGCATGCGTTCGCTGCGGTCCTCGGCGGCGCTGCTGCGCGCGACGTTCGGTTTCGACGGCATCCGCACCATGCGGGACTCGGCGGCCGCCGCGATCGAGCTGGAAGACGACCCGGCATCCCCCTGGCACGCGCTGGCGCTGACCGGGTACGGCTTCAGCCTGTACCTGTCCGGCGAGCCGGGGCCCGCGGACGCGCTACGGCGGGCGGTGCTGAGCGGCATCACCGATCCCGTCGTGCGGCTGGCCGCCACGTCGGTCGCCGCGCTGATCGCTACCGCGGAAGGCCGCCGGTCCGAGGCCACGGTGCTCGCGGACGCGGCGGAGCGCGTCGCCGGCGCCGGGGACGCGCCGCAGGCCAGCCTCGCCTACCTGGCGGCCGGTGCCGCGCTGGCCGCCGACGGCCGCCAGGAAGAGGCGCGCGACCGCCTCGCGCAGGCGCTGGCGGCACGCCGGCGCTGGCCGGGAGTGAGCCCGTGGCCCGCCGTCGAGGCGATGTTCCGGCTCGCGGAGGTGCTGCACGACCTGGGCGACGACGTCCGGGCGGCCCTGCTCGCCACCGAGATCGACGACGTGCTGACCTCGCTGCCGGACGGCGCGGCGGCCCAGCGGGCCCGCCTGGACCGCCTCCGCGAGCACCTCGGCACCGCGGCAGCGTCCGGGACGGGGCATGGGCTGACGGACCGCGAGATGACCGTGCTGCGCATGCTGCGCGGCACGATGACGACCGCGGAGATCGCGCAGGAACTGGCGGTATCCAGGAACACGGTCAAGACCCACATGCGGTCGATCTACCGCAAGCTCGGGGTGGCGGGCCGCCCCGCCGCCGTGACCCGTGCGCGCGAGTCGGGGCTGCTGTTATTTTTTCCGAAACGTAAGCCGCCGGCTCTCACTCGCACCCGCCTCTACTGCGGGCGCAGCACCAGGCAGCTGCTCGTCGCGGTGGCGTACACGTGGCCGGCGTCGTCGGTGATCCGCGCCTCGGCGAGCGCCGTGCGCCTGCCGAAGTGCACGACGCTGCCTGTCGCGGTGACCGGGCCGGTGGCGACCGTGACCGGCCGCAGGAACTTCACCGACAGGTCCAGGCTCGTGTAGCCGGTGCCGGCGGGCAGCTTGGTGTGCACGGCGCAGCCGCACGCGGAGTCGAGCAGGGTCGCGAAGACGCCGCCGTGCACGCCGCCGAGCGTGTTGTAGTGGAATTCCCGCGGCGTCAGCCGGAACACGGCGCTGCCATCCCCGAAAGAAACCCCGTCGAAGTCCAGCGTGCGCAGGATCGGCGGCGGCGCGATCGTGCCCGCGGCGATCCCGGCGAAGAACTCTGCCCCGCTCATGCCCGCCCCGGTAGCGGCCGCCTCAACCGGGTCTTCCCAGGTGAAGGTGCGCTGCCGGGGCGGCGCGGCGGGCTCTGCTGTGTCGGTCGCTGTCGTCATGGCCACCTCGCTCGCATGCCTGAGTTTCTAAAAGCAACCTAGCACGCGTACGATGCCGGTCATGAGGCCCTGCAGCTCGTGAGGCCGTACAGCGCGTACGACAGCGACACGTGCTCGATCGCCAGGACGCTGGCCGTGATCGGGGACCGGTGGACGCTGCTCGTGCTGCGCGACGTGGCCAACGGCGTCCGGCGCTTCGACGAGCTGGCCGGCCACCTGGGCGTGGCGCGCAACGTCCTGGCGAGCCGGCTGGCCAGGCTGACGGAGGCCGGTCTCGTCGAGCGGGTCGCTTATCGCGAGCCGGGCGCGCGCGAGCGGTACGAGTACCGCCTCAGCGGGCCCGGCCGGGAGCTGATGCCGGTCCTGGTGGCGTTCATGGCGTGGGGGGACCGTAACCTCGCCGGCCCGGAGGGGCCGCCGGCCGTCGTGCGGCACGCCGGCTGCGGCGCCCGGATCCGGGTCTCGCTGACCTGCGAAGACGGGCACGAGCTCACGGAGCGGTCCGCGCTGCGGGTGGAGCCTGGCCCGGGGAGCCGGGTCCGGCCGTTACGGGCGGCGCGCGGGAACATCCTCGAGATCCACGCCGGGCTCCCCGGCCGCGTCCGCATCGTCCTGGTCCGCAAGCCCGTGGGCTGCTAGCCCGTCAGCACCGTGTGCAGCTCAGGTCTGATGGCGGCGTAGCGTTCCTCTGCTGTCGTGCCGCCCCAGATCCCGTGCATCTGCCTGGTCCGTATCGCGAAGTCGAGGCACTGACGGCGGACCAGGCAGGTCGCGCACACCGCCTTGGCCTCCGCGACCTGGGCGTCGTTGCAGCCGGCCGCCGACACGGGGAAGAACAGGTCCGGGTCGGCGGACCCGCACGCCGCGAGCGGCTTCCACTGCCCGCCACCGGACAGCTCTATCAGCAAGAGTGCGAGGTCATGTTGCTGCATGACAGCAGCATTACTCCGCGGCGGGCGGCCGCGCATCAGGCGATACGGGTGATATCGAGCCAGGGTAGTGACCAGGGACTCCACGGGCGCGACGGGAAACCGCGGGCGGCAGGCTGGCGATAACAGGAACCGATCCCGCGGAGGGGACAGCGATGACCAGCACCGACGTGACCAGTTCGACGGAGACGCCCAGCGTGGGGACCATCGACATGAAGCTCGAGGTCGTGACGGTGCCTGTTTCCGACGTCGACAGGTCGAAGCAGTTCTACCAGAGCCTCGGCTGGCGGCTGGACGCCGACATCAAGGTGGGCGACTCCTTCCGGGTGGTCCAGCTGACGCCGCCGCACTCGGCGTGCTCGGTCTCGTTCGGTATCGGCGTCACCACCGACGAGCCAGGCTCCATCAAGCGCCTGCTGCTCGCCGTCTTCGACGTCGACAAGGCGCGCGCGGACCTGGTCCGGCGCGGCGTCAACGTCAGCGGGATATTCCACCTGGCCGGGGGCCCGGTGCCCGGCCCGGACCCGGAGGGCCGCTCGTACCAGACGTACGCCTCGTTCGGCGACCCGGACGGCAACGGGTGGCTGCTGCAGGAGATCAAGACGCGGCTGCCCGGCCGGGAGTGGGAGGACCTGACGGGGAGCGTCGCCGCCCGGGCCAGCCTGCTGAAGGAGACGTCCGAGCACCACGACCCGTACGAGAAGTCGCACGCCCCGCACAACTGGTGGGACTGGTACGCCGCCTACATGGACGCGCGCGAGCAGGGCCGCACGCCGGACGAGGCCGTGGCGGCCGCCGGGCGGTACATGCAGGACGTGCTGCACGTCGCGGCGCTGTAGCCCGGCCGTGGCTGCGGGGTACGCGGCGCTGCCGAACGAGCGGGTCAGCGCCGCCAACGGCATCGACTACGCCTACCGCGACGCCGGCGCCCCCGCCGGGGGTGCCGGCGACGGCGCGCTGCCGCTGGTGCTGCTCCAGCACTTCCGGGGCAACCTCGACAACTGGGACCCGGCGCTGATCGACGCGCTGGCGACGGGCCGCCGGGTGGTGACCTTCGACAACGCGGGCGTCGGCGGGTCGACGGGCAGCACGCCGGACGCGATCGAGCAGATGGCGCGCGACGCCATCGCGTTCCTGACCGCCATGGAGTTCGGCCGGGTCGACCTGCTCGGCTTCTCCATCGGCAGCTTCGTCGCCCAGCAGATCGCCCTGGTGCGGCCGGACGCCGTCCGCAGGCTGGTTCTCGCCTCGTCGGCGCCCAAGGGCGCGGCCGGCATGCACGGCTGGGCCGCCGAGGTGATGGCCGCGGTCGGCACGCCGCACACCGCCCCTGAGGGCTATCTGGGCGTGTTCTTCGCCAGGTCGGCGTCCAGCATGCAGGCGGGTAAGGAAGCGACCGGGCGCATGTACGCCAGGACCGACGACCGGGACAAGGCGGTCACGTGGGCGACCCGCGAGGCGCAGTACGACGCGGTGTGCACCTGGGGGATCCCCGACCACGCCCTGCTGCAGCGGGTGAGCGCGCTCGAGATGCCGGTCTTCGTGGCGAACGGCGACAGCGACCCGATGATCCTGCCCCGCTACTCGCACCTGCTCGCGGGCCTGCTCCCGGACGCGCGGCTGAAGATCTACCCGGACTCGGCGCACGGGTTCCTGTTCCAGCATCACGCCGAGTTCGCCGCCGACGTCGAGGCGTTCCTGAGCTAAGGCAGGCTGGCGGTCCTCGCCGAGCTGCGCCAGCGCGGCCTGCAGTTCCCGGCGGGAGCTGATGCCGAGCTTGACGAAGATCTTGCGCAGGTGCCACTCGACCGTCCGCGCGGACAGGAACAGCCTGGTGCCGATCTCCGGGTTCGTCAGCCCGTCCCGCGCGAGCTGGGCGATGTAGGCCTCCTGCGCGGTCAGCGTGGTGACGGTCTCGACGCTGCGCTTGCGCACCCGCTCGCCGGTCGCGACCAGCTCCCGCTGCGCGCGCTCGGCGAACGCCTCCATGCCGATCGAGCCGAGCAGGTCGTGCGCGGTGCGGAGGTGCTCGCGCGCGTCGGCGCGGCGGCCCGCGCGGCGCAGCCACTCGCCGTACAGCAGGTGCGCGCGGGCGAGTTCCGGGCGCAGCCGGGTGCGGCTCAGCCGGTCGATCGCCTCGCGGTAGAGGCTCTCGGCCTCGTCCCCGGCGGCCAGCAGCGCCCGCGAGCGGGCCAGGATCCCGTAGCCCCAGTCGGTCTCGATGACGCTGTTGCGTTCCTCGAGCCGATCGATTGCGCCGCGGGCCACGTCCAGCTCACCGCACTTCGCCGCCGCCTCGACCAGCTCGATGAGCCCCCACCCGGCGACGACCAGCTCGGGCGTGGCGTCGACGGCGTCCTGCGCCGGCCGCAGCGCCTCCGCGTAGCGGCCGAGGCCGTTGAGGACGACAGCGTTGGCGTGATCGACGAACTCGATGGCGGTGCCCTGGCCGCCGGCGGTCGCGTCGCGGACGGTGACCTCACCGATCCTCGCCACGTCGTCTCCCCGGCCCTGGAACGCCCGCAGGAACAGCGCCCCGTACTGCAGGACCTGGGTGCCTGTCGCCTCCGTGACCGCGTCGGCCTCCGCGATCAGCCGCTCGGCCCAGCCGAACTCGCCGCCCATCGCGACGGCTTCGGTCAGGATGTTCAGCGCGACGGCCAGCACGGTCAGCGCGCCCGCGTCGCGGGCGAGTTGCACGGCGCGGCCGCCGATGGCCACGCAGCTTTCGTAGTCCCAGACGACCGCGGCGCCTACCGTCGCGAGCCAGCCCCAGCGGAGCACTTCCTCGACGGACGCGTCCGGGTCGGCGAAGCCGGCCACCGCGCGCCGCAGGACCGGCGTCCCCGCCCGGCGTCCCTCGGTCATCAGCAGGGAGAAGCCGTCGAGCAGCAGGTCGGCCGGGCGGGCTGGCGCTGGCGCCGGCGTGGCCTGCAGCACCTCCGCCGAGACCTGGGACATGTGGCCGGCGCTGGCCAGTTTCCCGGCGAACAGCGCCGCGCTCCAGGCGTCCAGGTAGGTGTCGCGGCCGAGCTTCGGATCGAGAGCTTCCAGGGTCTTGGCGGCCTTGAGCAGCAGCGGCGGCGCGTCGCTGCCGCGGCGCTCGGCGTAGGCGGCCATGCCGTGCAGCAGCTCCATCTGGCCGCGTTGCAGTTCGTCGAGCGGGCCGGACTCCGCCACCGCCAGCATGGCCTGCGCGGGTTCGTACGCCCCGGCGCTGAGGCTGGCCCCCGCGGCGGCCAGCGCCCGCCCGGTGCGCCGCACCGGATCGGCGGACAGCGTGACCGAGCGCTGCAGGAAGGCGGCCGCGGCGGCCAGGCCGCCCCGGGCCTGGGCCCGCCCGGCCGATCGTTCGAGCTCCGCCGCGACGTCCTCGTCGGGGCCCGGCGCGGCCTGCGCCCGGTGCCAGGCCCGCCGGTCGGGATCGGTGATCGGGTCGGTCACCTCGGCCAGCGCCGCGTGCGTCTGCTGCCGCTGCGCGAGCGACGCGGACCGGTAGGCCGCCGACCGGGTCAACGGATGCCGGAACCGCACCCGGCCGCCGAACTCGGCCAGCCCCGCCTCCACCGCCGGCGCCGATGCCTGGACCGGAATGCCGAGTCTGGCGGCCGCGCGCCACACCAGCGCCTGGTCACCGGACGGGTCGGCCGCGGCGAGCAGCAGCAGCAGCCGGGTCTGGACTGGCAGCGCGGCCAGCTGGCGGGTGAAGCTGTCCTCGATCCGCCCCGCCAGCGGCGCGGCGGCGGGCAGGCCGAACCCGCCCGCGAGCTCCGCCGGGCTCAGCCCCCGTGGCAGCTCCAGCAGCGCCAGCGGGTTCCCCCGGGTCTCGGCGACGATGAGGTCGCGGACCCGGGTGTCGAGCGGCCCGGCCAGCGCGGCGGCCAGCAGCGCCCGCGCGTCATCGTCCCGCAGCCCGGTCACTTCCAGCTCAGCGAGCCCGGCCAAATCCGCGCTCGGCTCGCGGGCCGCGAACACCAGCCCCACTGGATCCGCCGCCAGCCGCCTGGCCGCGAACCCGAGCGCCTGCGCCGAGGCCCGGTCCAGCCACTGCTCGTCGTCGACCAGGCAGATCAGCGGGCGTTCCCCGGCCTCCGCCGACAGCAGGCTCAGCACGGCCAGCCCGACGAGGAACCGGTCGGGCGGCGGCCCGTCGGCGAGGCCGAGCGCGGTCCGCAGCGCGTCCCGCTGCGGCCCGGGAAGGCGCTCCGCGCGGCCGAGCATCGGCGCGCAGAGCTGATGGAGCCCGGCGAACGCCAGCTCCATCTCCGTCTGCATGCCCATCGCGCGCGCCACCCGGCATCCCGCGGCGGACGCCTGTCCGCCGAGGTGGTCAAGCAGCGCGGTCTTGCCGACACCCGGGTCCCCGCGCAGCACCAGAGCCTGGCTCCGGCCAGCCTTGACCGCCTCAATCAGCCGGCCCAGCGCGTCGCGTTCGCTGATCCGGTCCAGCAACTCCATCGCACGGCCCCAGCGACTGGCTCCCGCGGCGCTCACACGGCGGAGCTTAACCTGCGGGGAAAGGGCCAGCCAAGCCCCGGGTGACCGCTCACCTGATCGGGGGCGGGCTGCCTTCGGTGCTGGCGAGCAGGCGGGGGCTCCACTGGCACGTCTCGCAGGAGTGCCGGAACGCCGAACGGGTGAACTCGAGCGCGGCCGTGCGCGGGTCGTCCGCCGCGCGGACGTCGTCCCACTCCAGGATGAACTCGCCGATGTTCTCGTCCCAGTGCGCCGCGGCCGGGGCCAGGGCGGCGTCCGCGTAGCCGGGCGGCTGGGGGTAGGCGTAGGCGAAGAAGGCCGCGCCAGGATGCTGGGGATTGCCAGGCCACCAGCCGGTCATGAACTGCTCGGCGTCACCGGCGTTCCGCATGATGAAGTCGGTCCCCGGCGGGTCGGCGGGGGTGCCGGAGAACAGCGCTACGGCCAGGTCGAACGAGCCCCACCAGGCGTTGACCGGCGTCGACCGGCCCCGGAAGGGCGCGCGGAAGGCGGCCAGCACCAGCGCCGCCTGGGTGGCCGCCGCGAAGTAGTCCCGCACCCGGGCGGGGTCGTAGCTCGCATGCTCGTAGTCCTCGTCAAGCGGCACGTCCCACGAGACCTCTTGCGGCGCCGGGTTGATCCGCACCGCGCCGCCCAGCCGGGCCACCGCGGCGAGCACTTCCCTGGTCACGACCGCGACTGGCCGGTCGGGGGCCAGCGGGATCCGCTCGGCGTGCCCGTCGCTGTGCCCGACGACCGCCTCGTGCGTCCGCAGGTCAAGCGCGGCGACCAGGGAGCCGGAGCCGTTGGGCGCGGGCAGCGGCGCGGTCTCCCAGCCCCGCGACGTCAGCCGCAGCGCCGCGTGCTGGAGCTGCGGCTCGTGCGGCGCCAGCTCGACGGCGAGCTTCCCGAGCACCTGGGTGTGGGCGTGCAGCGTGTCGCAGGTCGCGGCCCACCGATCGTAGGAAATCGCCGGCCAGGGTTGAGTCACCACCTCAGCGTAGCCAGGAAGCGGGCGGGCCAATACGGTGACATCCATGGAATCCGCCAGCGCCTGGCGGCCGGCCCGGACCACGTGGTGCTGCTGCCGCCAGCCGGGGCGGCGACCGTGATCTCATGACGGGTGTCAGCCAGCTGGAACACCTCACGCCCGCGCTGCCCCGGCCCTAGCCGGGCGATCAGGAGGCCAGCAGCGCCACCGCGTCCGCCACGCTGCCGGTCACGGGAATCACCTCGCCCACGCCGACGATCGACAGCACCTGGGCGACCTCCCCGTGCGGGGATGCCAGCACCAGCGATCCGCCCGCGTCCGCCAGCACCCGGCGCACGCCCATCAGCACGCCGATGCCGGCCGACGACATGAACCCGACCCGCGACAGATCCACCACGATCCGTGGCATCCCGTGCGCGAGCACCGAGGTCAGGGCGTCACGAAACCGCTGTTCGGTGCCGGCGTCGATGTCCCCGGCTACCGAGAGCACGGCGTAACCGGGTGCGTGCGAGACCGAGAAGTCCAGCGAGTCGTTGGCAGCGATGAGCGGTTCTTCCTCCATGTAAAGCCAGTCACCTCCGCGGCGGGGGAAGCGGATGCCTGGCGCGGCACCCATCCTCCCTACCCCAGGAGCGCGAGATATGACCCGAATCTTAAGGAATGATGTGGTCCGGCCGGAGAACCCTTCGCCAATCATTCTGGCTGGCTAGGGTCGGTAGCGTGTCCGCTCCGCCCACCCCTGCCTCGGTGAATAGTGCTTCGGCCGGCACCGCGCCGGCCGAGCTTGCCGTGCCGCGCGCGCAGCCCGGCAGCAGTTCCAGGGTGCTATGGCTGGCCGGGCTCTATTACCTGGTCGCGGCCCTGATCGTGACGATGTGGCTGTGGCGGGATCCGGCATCCCGCGTCGTCGCGGCCAACCCGTACGACAGCGACCAGTTCGCCTGGTTCCTCCGGTACGACGCGTCGGCGATCGCGCACCTGCGGCTGCCCGCGCTCTCCACCGCCGGCATGAACGCGCCGCAGGGCATCAACCTGATGTGGAACACCCCGATGCTGCTGCCCGGGGTGCTGCTCGCCCCGGTGACGCTGCTGGCCGGGCCGCAGGTCAGCCTGACCGTGCTGATGACGATCGGCTTCGCCGCCTCCGCGCTGGCCATGTTCGCGGTGCTCCGCCGGTGGGACGCGAGCGTGCCCGCGGCCGCGGCGGGCGGGCTGATCTACGGGTTCTCCCCGGCCCTGATCCAGTCCGCGCAGGGGCACTACGACCTGCAGTTCGCCGTGCTCCCGCCGCTGATCGTCAGCGCGATCCTGCGGCTGGCCATTGGACGCTATGGGACCGGGCGCTGGGCGGCCGCCAGGTCCGGAGCCTGGCTCGGCCTGCTGGCGGCGGCCCAGGTGTTCATCACCGAGGAGCTGCTGTTCGACTCGATCCTCGCGGCGCTGATCCTGCTGGCGGTGCTCGCCGCCGCCAGGCCGCGGGCACTGCTGTCGGCGAGCGCCTCCCGGGTCCGCGGCACGCTTGCGGGGAGCGCCGCGGCGGTCGCGGTGTTCGCGGCGGTGACCGGCTACCCGCTGTGGGAGCAGTTCTTCGGGCCGGTCAGGCAGCACGGCAGCCCGTTCGCGCCAGACCATTACAAGAACGACCTGGCCGGGTTCGTCCGGCCGCCGTCGTCCATGCTGCTGCACACCCGCGGCAGCGCCGCGTTCGCGGCGGGCTTCCAGGGACAGTCTCCCGAGTACCTGGGCTACCTCGGCTGGCCCCTGCTGATCGTGCTCACGGCGGTCGCGGTCCTGCTGTGGCGGCGGCTCGCCGTCCGGGCCGTGGCGGTCACGTTCGCGGTGCTCGAGGTGTTCTCCCTCGGCGGCACGCTGCTGGCGGGCGGGCACGAGCACGACTGGATCACGCTGCCCTGGTACTGGGTGCAGACGCTGCCGGTCACCGGGGCGGCGATCCCCGACCGGTTCTCGATCCTCGCGGACGGCGCGGCGGCGGCGCTGTTCGCGTTCGGCCTTGACGCGTGCCTGACGCGGTGGCCCGCCCTGCGGCGGCCTTCGGCGCACTGGCCCGCCGCCTGCTGGGCGGTCGCCACGGCGGCGCTGATCGCGATCGCGCCGATCGTGCCGCGCCCGCTGCCGGCCGGGTCGGGTCCCGGCGTGCCGGCCGGGTGGACCGCGGCGTTCGCGGCGCTCCGCTTGCCGGCCGGGGCGCACGTCCTCGTGGTGCCCGTCCCGGCGTCGTCGTTCACCGAGCCGCTGCGCTGGCAAGCGGACACCGGCGTGCCGACGTCGATGTTCGGCGGTTACTTCATGGGGCCCCGCAAGGACGGCCAGGCGGAGACCGACGGGGCGGGGCTGCCCGCCGCGGGGCTGTACCTCAACCGGCTCTGGGAGCAGTCAAACGGCGGTGCCGCCGCCGCGGCGGCGCTGGCCGCCGCCAAGCGGCCAGGATCGCCGACGCCGACCGAGGCGCAGCTGCGGGCCCAGCTCACGGCGTGGCACCCGGCCGCCGTCGTCGCCGTCACGAGCGAAGGCTCCGTGCTCGGCCATTACCTGACCAGGCTGCTCGGCCCCCCGGCGGTCAGCGCCGGCGGCGTCCTCGGCTGGCGCCTCGTAGCCGCCTCCTGACGGCGCAGGGGCCAGGTCTTGGCGACCTGGCCCCTGCTTAGGTGACGCTCCCAATTGCTTAATTTCTCCGGATATCACGAAACCATATATCGCCGTGCAATGGCGCCGGTCCGGGAAATCGCCGAATGAAAAGCGCGTCCCGCCGCGGGAAACCCGCGGCGGGACGCGCCATTCACATACCTGCGCCGTTTTCCCTGTGGCCGTGCCGGTTGCGCGGAACCCTCTTGTCGTATGCACCGCTGCCCTTACCGCTGGCGGCCGTGCCGTTGCCGCGGGGCACGGTGACCTGCTGCTGGGTCGTGGTGTACGAGACCGCCGTCGCGACCCCGCTGCCATCGGTCGTGACCGTCACGGGGTCGCTCAGGCCGAAGTTCTGGCAGTTGAGGTTGGTGAACGAGGCGGACAGCCGCGCGCCCATGAACGTCGCCAGGTTGTCACCCACCGAGGGGACCGGCGTGCTGAACCCGGTCTCCATGCCCATGTCCTGCTGCACCCTGGCCGGCTGGATGTTGACCATGTTCTGGCAGTAGGTCGCCGCGTTCTGGTTCTTGTTCGTCCAGCGCGACAGCAGCGGCTCGTCGGTCATCGTCCGGTAGGCGTTGGTCTTGCCGATGCTGAACTGCCCGTCGACCAGCAGCTGCGGGTCGTTGACCGGCAGCAGCGCGATCGCGCCCCGCTGGTTCTGGCGCGCGCTGAGTGCGTTGAGCGCCTGCGAGGCGTCCTTGCCATTCGGGCTCGTCGCATCGGGCGCCATGAACGGAGTGCAGCCCAGCGCCGGGTCGACGAAGTGCGCCAGCAGGCCGTCGTCGCTGCCGTTGGCGAGGACGGTCGCGCCGCCCATCGCGTTCTTGTTCGCCGTGGTGTTCTGCGCGGTCTGCCCGTTCTCGTTGAGCAGGTACGCGGCGACCACGTTGTCGCTCTGGTCCTGGTCGATGAGCGAGTAGCTCAGGGTGGACTCGCACGGCCGCCCGTCGCTGCCATTGCCCAGTCGCGGCACCCGCAGCCTGCCCCAGGCGATCTGGCGGTTCGCGTCCGCGTAGAAGGCGGCCGCGTTGCACGCCGGAGTCTGCGAGATGATCGAGTTACCGAACGCGTCGATGCACTGGCCCTGGTAGGCGCCGTCACCCTCGAGCACCAGGTTGTTGCCGTTGAAGCCGACGTTGATGATGACCTGCGCGCCTCGCGGGATGGCCGGCCTAGCCGGCGTCATGGCGGCCGTGGTGCCCTGGGTGACCACCAGCGGGTCGTAGACGCTAAGCCGTCCGCTGGGCGCGAGGATCGTCGCCTCGACGAACGCCGCCTCGTTCGGGTTGCTCTCCGAGCAGCCGTCGCTGAGCTGCCACGGCGTGGCCAGCCCGCGCGCGCTCAGCGGGTTGTTCGGCACGATCAGCGTGCAGTTCAGGCTGTTCGCGGCGTCCGACGCCGACTGGCTCAGGCTGATCTGATTGCCGGCCGGGTCGACTGGGTTAGCCTCCGCCAGGTCCGGATATCCAGCCTCGGGGTTGACCGGCGGAGCCGTCGTCCCCTGGCTGGCCGTTGCGTCCGCGGACGCGCCCGTGCACGGCGCCGCGGAGGCGCCGCCCGGGCCCGGTGACGCGGACGCTGAGGCGCAGTTGTCCAGCGCCGATTGATTGAGCTGCGTGCTGCCGCCACCGCCCGTGACGGCCACGATGATGCCTATCACCACCGCCAGCGCCACTGGAACGGCCACGGTCACCGCGATGCGGTTAGACCGGCCCATCAGCCGACGACGCCGCCACGCGGACCCATGCCTGCTCGGCATGCAATCCACCTCCACGTCTACAGGAAGTCCTGGTCGTCGACGCTCCCGGGACGCAACAGTAGACCAAGTCAGCGGTCCGAAAGATGCGATTACGGAAAAGTGAAAGATTTCCGGACCAGGCCGCCTGGACGCGGGGAACCGCGAGATTTCTTACCAGGTCATAACGTCGCAGGATGAATCGTTTGCCTTACCCGCAGGCCGCGGCCGCTCACATAACGTTACGATAAATTACCCAGCTTGCCATCCCGGACATGCGTCGGGCCGGCCACCCGGGTGGCCGGCCCGACTTGGTGCTGTCGCGGGTTAGGTGAAGCCGACGTTCAGGAAGAAGTGACCGAGCCGCAGGTTCAGGGCCCCGCCGCCCGCCCAGTGCACGATGAACGCCAGCAGGATGATGACCAGGATGACCACCACCAACCAGAAGAAGAACACGACAATCCCGGGAATTGC
>Ga0335075_10001386_pt1 | contig 40168 bp, 40 predicted proteins | sample Lox_Sample_24_FD_206723 | JGI IMG/M metagenome (GOLD analysis project Ga0335075, IMG submission 206723) | Soil microbial communities from Loxahatchee National Wildlife Refuge, Florida, United States - Lox_Sample_2.4 | ecosystem: Environmental > Terrestrial > Soil > Wetlands | place: USA...
ACGGTGCGCGACGGCAAGATCGTCGAGTTGGACTTCCTGTCCGACCCGGAGCGCCTTGCCAGGCTCGACCTGACGGTGCTGGACGGCTGACGGTGCGGTCACGCCTGCGGCGGGCCGGTCACGTTCCCGCCTCGCCGCGGGTCAGGGAAGTAGAGCGGCCAGCCACAACCCGGAAGGACGACGACATGAAGGCAAGAATCCAGAACCCGGCGCTGAGCGTCCCGGGCGTGCTCGACGCGTTTCAGAAGCTCGCCGCCGCGGCGACCACCGCCGGGATCCCCGAGACCACGCTCTACATGGTGCAGCTGCGCGCGAGCCAGATCAACGGCTGCAGCGGCTGCGTCGACATACACTCCCGCGAGCTGGAGCATGTGGGCGAGAGCAGCGAGCGCATCCACACCGTCGCGGCGTGGCGCGAGACTCCGTATTTCAGCGACGCCGAGCGCGCCGCGCTGGCGCTGGCAGAGGCCGCCACCCGTCTCGCCGACCGTCCAGACCCGGTACCGGACGAGGTCTGGGATGAAGCCGCGCGCCACTACGGTGAACCGCAGCTTGCGGCGCTCGTGGTCGCGATCGCGGCAATCAACGCGTTCAACCGCCTGAACGTGACGACACGGCAGATGACCGGCCATTGGGTTGCCCAGATCGTTGAGAAGGGCGCCCAGCCAGAGGCCGCATCCTGAACCGCGCTGAGTTTGGGGGCGCGAGAGCTCTTGGCCGGCGAGAACTCCTAGCCGGCGAGAACTCCTAGCCGGCGAGAACTCCTAGCCGGCCCTCCCAGTTCCTGGCCGACCCTCCAGGTTCCGCCTTGCCCGTGCCGCTGTTCGCGCTTTTCTTCGGCCGCGAGTGGTTCGCCGAACCCGGATCCTCTGCGGCCACCGTGGGCGGCGACATCCTGCAAGCCGCGCCGCCCCGATAGCCCAGCCAGCGGCTGACCCGCTGGCGGCCCGCCGCTGACCGCAAGCACCCGCTACACGTGCTCTATGGCCATGACCACCGTGGTGCCGGGTTCGAGCGCGTCGCAGACGTGCGGAACGTCGCCAGGGTAGGTGATGTAGTCGCCGGGGCCCAGCTCGACCGCCTGCCCGGCCGGTCCGATGAGCGCCCGACCAGCGCCCACGACCGCGTGCTCGATGGTGCCCGGCGAATGCGGGTCGGATTCGCGCGGCGGGCCAGGTTCGACGCGCACGAGGTAGATGTCCCTCCGCGCGTTCGGCGGGCAGGACGCCAGCAAGTTAGCCACGTAGTCGGCCCGCTCGGACGCCACGGCGACGCCGGCGCCGCGGCGCAGCACGGTGACCCGGGGACGCGGCTGGCCGTCGACCAGCCGGCTGAACGGCACGTCCAGGGCCACACTCAGCGCCCACAACGTCTCCAGGCTGGGGTTGCCGGCGCCCGATTCGAGCTGGGACAGCGTGGACTTCGCGACGCCCGCGGACCTGGCCAGCTCGGACAGGGTGAGCCCGGCACGCTCGCGTTCGGACCGGATGGCCGCGGCGATCCGGTCGAGCGGCGGGCGGACGGGCTGCTGGGCGGTCATCGTTCTGCTTTCCCGTTGTTCACTATATCGATCAGACGTTCGTCTTGACGAACGCACCATCTCTGTTCAGAATACCGGGCATGCGTTCGTTTTGGCGAACACTCGACCGCCGGCTGCGCCGTGACATCGCATTCGTGGCGCTGGCCGACGGCGTCGTCGGGGTATCGTTCGGCGCGATCGCGGTGTCCGGCAGGCTTCCCGCCTGGGTCCCGCTGGTCATGTCGCCGACGGTGTTCGCGGGCGGAGCGCAGTTCGCCGCCCTCGCTGTCGTGCTCGGCGGGGGCGGGTCAGCGGCGGCCGTAGCCGCCGGGCTGGTGCTGAACGCCCGGCTGCTTCCGTACGGGTTCGCCATTGCCGACGTGCTGGAAGCGCGCTGGCCGGCCAAGCTGCTCGGCACCCAGGTGATCACCGACGAGTCGGTGGCATTCGCCCTGTCCCAGCCAGATCCGGCCCGTCGCAGGGCCGCGTTCCTGTGCTGCGGCGGGCTGCTGTTCGTGGTATGGAACGTCGCCACCCTGCTCGGGGTTCTGGCCGGCCGGGCGATCGGCAACCCCGATGCGCTTGGCCTGGACGCCGCCTCGCCGATGGTGCTGCTGGCGCTGGTGCTGCCGACGCTGCGCGATCCGCGCGCCCGGCGGGCCGCGCTGCTCGGCGCGGTGATCGCGGTCGGGTGCACGCCGTTCCTGCCGGCCGGCCTGCCCGTTCTGGTTGCGCTCTGCGGCCTGGCCGCCGCCGCGGGGCCGCGGGCTCACGGCCGGCCGGGCGCCGAGGGCCAGGCAGGAGCACAGCGCCAGGTAGGAGCACAGCGCCAGGCAGGAGCACAGCGCCAGGCAGGAGTGAAGGGGCGGGCAGGGTGACCGCGCTGGCCATCCTGCTGCTGGCGGGCGGGACCTATGCGTTCCGGGTCTGCGGGCCGGTGCTGCACCGCCGCGTGGTGCTGCCCGCGCGTGTGCGCTGGGCGGCCTCCGTGTCCGCGAGCGTGCTGCTGTGCGCGCTGGCCGCGACGTCGGCGGTCTCCACCGGTCACGCCTTCGCCGGCTGGGCGCGGCCCGCGGGCGTCCTGGTCGGCGGTGTGCTGGCGGTGCGCGGCGCGCCGTTCCTGGTAACCGTCGTGGCCGCGGTGGTCACCACCGCTGTGCTGCGGCTGCTGGGAGTGCCCTGAGACGGAACGCCGGGCCGCACGCACATGGCTCGCCGCCGGCCGCAGTCGGCGAGCACGGTCGTGGGCACCGCGCTGGTTCTCTAGCAACAGCGCGGGCACCACGACCGTGTTCGGGACCGGCCCGTAGCAACAGCGTGGGCACCACCACCGTGTTCGGGACCGGCCCGCAGCAACAGCGCGGGGCCCACCACCGTGTTCGGGACCCGCTCGCAGCAACAGCGGGGGCACCACCACCGTGTTCGGGACCGGCCCGCAGCAACAGCGCGGGCACCACGACCGCGTTCGGGACCCGCTCGCAGCAACAGCGTGGGCACCACGACCGTGTTCGGGAGCGGCCGTTCGGCGCGCGGCGGGCCGGCGGGCGGTGTCAGCCGGCGATGGCGGGGCGATGTCAGCCGGGATCAGGGCCGGTGGCGACCGGGCGCCTGGGATCGGCGGTCCAGCCGGACCACGAGCCGACGTAAAGGCTCGCTGGGACGCCCGCAAGCTCGAGCGCCAGTACCTCGTGCGCGGCGGTGACCCCGGAGCCGCAGTACGCGCCGACGGCGACCTCGCCCAGCGATGCTGACCCCCCGGCCAGAACGCCCAGGCCGGCGAACCGCGCCCGGAGCTCCGCGGCGGGCAGGAACCGGCCGTCCGGGCCGACGTTCCCGAGGGTCGGCGCGCTCACCGCGCCGGGGATGTGGCCGGCCACCGGGTCGACCGGCTCGACCTCGCCGCGGTACCGCTCCCCCGCCCTGGCGTCGAGCAGCACGCCAGACCTGGCCAGCGCCGCGGCCTGCGCGCCTTCAAGCACGGGGAGCCCGCCGGGAACCGCGGTGAAGTCCCCGGGCGCTACGCGCGGCTCGGCCGTGGCGGCAGGCCGCCCCGCCGCCGTCCAGGCGCGGAAGCCGCCGTCCAGCACCTGCACCGGGTCGTGGCCGAAGTACCGCAGCGTCCACCAGGCCCTGGCCGCGATCGTTGAGTCCCCGTCGTCATAGACGACCACCGGGCACCCGTTCCTGACCCCCGCCCGGCGCATCGCGGCCTCGAAGTCGCCGCGGGCCGGGAGCGGGTGCCTGCCTCCCTCGCCCGGCGTCCCGGCCAGGTCGGCGTCCAGGTCGACGTACACGGCGCCGGGAATGTGGCCGGCGCGGTAGCTGTCGATGCCCGGCGGCCCGCCCAGGCGCCAGCGGATGTCGAGCAGCACCGGCGGCGAGCCGCCGGCCAGCCAGGTGGCCAGCGACTCCACATCGATCAGCGGTGCGCGCGCGTCAGTGCTCATCTAGGTCCGTGCCCATCTAGGCCCGGTGTCCATCTGGGGATAACCTCTCAGTTCCTGTGGACAACCCGTGGAAACCCGGTGAGTTTCCCCGGACTGGCTGTGGACAAACTCTGTGGCTGGGTTCAGCCCGCGTCCGCGCGCAGCCAGGCCAGGACCTCGTCCGCGTGCTTGTCCGGCGGGAAGATCGGGTAGAAGACGTGCTCGATCCGGCCGCGGTCCAGCACGAGCGTGAGCCGCTTGTAGCGCACCACGCCGTCGGACGCGGTGAACGTGGGCAGCCGCAGCCGCTCGGCCAGCACGAGGCTGGAGTCGGAAAGCAGCGGGTACGGCAGGCCGAGCCGCGTTGCCGCCTCCGCCTGCGCCGCCGGGTCCTGGCTGGACAAGCCGAAGACCTGCGCACCGAGCGCGGTCAGTTCCTCGTAGTGGTCCCGGAATCCCATCGACTCCGGCGTGCAGCCGCGAGCGCCGGGGATCTGGTTCCACCCGTCCACCAGCGGCACCCCGGGGGTCCCGGTCATCGGGTACACGTACAGGATCGCGCGCGGGCCGATCACCGACAGGTCCACCGTGCCGCCGCTGGTCGCGGGCAGCGTGATCGACGGCATCGCCGCACCGGTGAGGTGCGCGGCCGCGCCATCGTCCTCGGGCACCGGCAGGTCCGCCGGGAGCTGCTCGTAGTTGGCTGCAGTCACAAATCCCGCCCTTTCCACGGCCGGCCTTCGGCCGGCACCGCCACCGTTGCGCGGCGCGGCCCATGCGCCGGCACCGCCGTGTTTCGTTATACCGGCTCGGTCACGTGACCGACAGGGCCAGCAGCGGCACCGCCTGCTCTGACGCGGTCAGCGAGCCGTGCACGCCGATGAGGGCAGACTCCCTCGGCTCCGCCTTCGAGGCCACGATCGCGTACGGCCCGGCCGGGGCGGCGACCACGTCACCGATCCTGGCCACCAGCCAGGACTCCACGACGGGCCCGAACCACCCCTCCGCGATGGCCTCCTCCCGCGAGGCGACCCAGGCCCGGTGGCCAAGGACTTCCCGCCAGGCTGCCAGCACATCGCCGGCCGCCCCGGGCACGGCGTACACGTACCGGGCCCGCGAATCACCGCCGAGCGCGGACACGCCCTCGCGCAGCGCGGGCATGCCGTCCACGTCGACCCGGTCCTGCGGCAGCACGTCCACCATGCCGTGGTCGGCGGTCAGGTACAGCACCGTGCCCGGCGGCATGGCGCCCGCGAGGTGCTCGGCCAGCCGGTCGACCTGCGCCAGGTGGTAACGCCAGGCATCCGACGAGCAGCCGAACACGTGCCCGGTCGCGTCAAGCTCGCCGTGGTAGACCAGTGCCACCGCGCGGTCGGCGTTCTGCAGCACGGCGGCGGCCTGTGCCGGGAGCGCGCCGAGCGTGTTCGCGGCGACCGGCTGCGCGCCGCGCAGGCCCGCGACCGAGAGCCCGGACCGCAGCAGCGACGAGTGGGCCACATGGAACCCGCTCACCCCGGCGGCGGCGGCGCGCTCGAAGATGGTGGGTCCCGGCTGCCAGGTGACCGGGTCCACCCTGGCGTCCCAGCGCAGCGTGTTCAGCAGCCTGTCCTCGCCCGGCACCGCGACCCGGTAACCCAGCACGCCGTGCTGCCCGGGCGGCCGCCCGGTCCCCAGCGACGCGATGCTGGTCGCGGTCATCGCGGGGAACCCGGCGGTCAGCGGCCGCCCGGACATCGCGAGCTCGGACAGGAACGGCGCCGCGGCGGGGTGCTCCCACAGCAGCTCCCAGCCCAGCCCGTCCACCACCAGCAGGCACACCCGGTCCGCGCCGGCCAGCTGCAGCGGGTTCGCCTCCCCGGCCACCCCCAGCGACGCCAGCACCGACGACCCCAGGTCCGCCAGGCTCGACTCGCCGTAGCGCGGCACCGTGGGCGGTGTCGTGGGCACGTCGGTCAGCACGTGCCGAACCGCTCGCCGATGACCTGGGCGACGCTCTCCGGCGCCAGGTCGACGGCACCCTCCCAGTGCAGGCGCTCCAGGAACGTGGCGTCCGAGCGGTAGTAAGCCCGCAGGTTCGAGCGGCAAGCCAGGCGCAGGTTGAGCGGGTAGCCGCCGGTGCCGGGCGGCGCGCCGTAGACGGCGCAGTTGAAGCTCTCAAAGCCCATGTCCGCGTAGCCGGCGAGGGCCAGCGCCAGGCCCTGAGCCAGTTCCTCCACGAGGTCACCGGTCAGCTCCGCTGGTGAGGCGACGCCGGGCAGGAACGCGCGTACCTCGCCGGGGGCGACCGGGGCAAAGCTCGCCAGCCAGTGGATGCGCCCGGTGTCCCCGAGGTAGCGCTCCCCGCTGCGCCGTTCGGCGTCGAGGTACGCGCCGAACCGCTCGGCGGGCACGTCGGCGAGCAGCCGCTGGAACGTCGTGGGATGGGGGTCGACGATACCCTGCATGTGCGGGTGGAACAGCGAGCTGCCGGACGGCAGCATGTGGTTGGCGTTGATCGACGCCCATCGCGACGCGGGTTCCGCCGCCATCACCGCCTGCGCGAAAGCGACCTGCGACGTGAGGTTGTCCGCGATCAGCCGCTGGCTCATCTCGCCAAGCGGCAGGTAGTGCAGGCCGGGCGAGTAGACCGATACCGCGCTGTGCGACGAGTACGCGTGCAGGTTGGGGAACAGCACGGCCTCGCCCCGCACGATCCGCCCGTCCGGGTGGATACCGGGCAGCAGCTTCGGGGTCAGCCGGTTGATCCGGTCCGGGCAGAACGGGCAGCTCGCCTGCGTCTGCATCGCGAACGCCGCCAGGTCGAAGTCGCTGGCAGGCATCAGGCCGCGGTTGGGCAGGATGCGCGAGCTGTGCCCGGTCAGCGGGTCGAAGCGGACCTCGACCGTGGTACTCATCTTCTTGCCGGTGCCGGGCTCGATCATCTCGGCGGTCAGGAGCTCGCGTCTCAGTTCCATCTCTCCGCCTCGCCGTCGGGGACCACGCCGTTGCCGGGGGTGCGCTCCCGGCCGGCGCCCGGGAGCGCGCTCCGGGCGCTGGCAACCGCTGCCCGGAATCGTGCTTATGGGTAGATGCTAAAAGGCCGAAAGGGTCAGCAGGGGCACGAGCTGGTCCGCTGGGGTAAGCGACCCGTGCATGCCGATGAGGGCGGACTCCCTCGGCTCGGCCTTCGAGGCCACGATCGCGCACGGCCCGGCCGGGGCGGCGACCACGTCGCCGATCCTGGGCGCCAGCCAGGGCTCCACCGCGGGCCCGAACCAGCAGTCGGCGATGGCCTCCTCCCTCGGCACGACCCAGGCCCGGTGGCCGAGTACCGCGCGCCACGCCGCGAGCACGTCACCGGCGGCGCCGGGCGTGCAGTACACGTGCCTGGCCCGGGGCTCGCCGCCGAGCAGGGCCACGCCCTCGCGGAGCGCGGCCACGCCGTCCACGTCTATCCGGTCCTGCTCCGGCACGTCCACCATGCCGTGGTCGGCGGTCACGTACAGCGCCGTTCCCGTCGGCAGCGCCCCGACCAGCTGCTCGGCCAGCTTGTCGACGTGCCCGAGGTGGTACCGCCAGGCATCCGACGAGCAGCCGTAGACGTGACCGGTCGCGTCAAGCTCCCCGTGATACACCACGGCAAGAGCGCGGTCCGAGCGCCGCAGCACCGCGGCGGCCTCCCCGACGAGCGCGCCGAACGTGTTGGCGTTCACGTACTCGGCGCCTCGCATCGTGGCAACGAAGAGCCCGGTCTGCCGGAACGAGGAATGGGAGACCCGGGATGCGGCTACCCCGGCAGCCGCGGCGCGCTCGAAGATGGTCGCCGCTGGCTGCCAGGCCACCGGGTCCACGCTCGCGTCCCAGTGCATCGCGTTGAGCAGCCTGGCCTCGCCAGGGATCGCCACCTGGTAGCCCAGCACGCCGTGCTGCCCGGGCGGCCGCCCGGTCCCCAGCGAGGCCATGCTGGTGGCGGTCGTCGCGGGGAACCCGGCGGTCAGCGGCCGCCCGGACATCGCGAGCTCGGACAGGAACGGCGCCGCGGCGGGGTGCCCGCGCAGCAGCTCCCAGCCCAGCCCGTCCACCACCAGCAGGCACACCCGGTCCGCGCCGGCCAGCTCCAGCGGGTTCGCCTCCCCGGCCACCCCCAGCGACGCCAGCACCGACGACGCGAGGTCCGCCAGGCTGGACTCGCCGTAACAGGGAAGCGCGGGCAGCGTCGCCGGCAGATCGGCAGCCACGGCCTGCCCTTCGGGTCCCATCCAGGTCTCTTCAGCCTCGGCTGGTGGCCTCGGAGAGTGCGCGGGCGAACTCAAGTACCTGACGCACAGCATCCTCCCCGTCCGCGGCCTCGCTGACGCGCATGGTCAGGTCATCGGCTGTCAATGTTCCTGCGTACCCGTGGTCCGCCTCGCAGTTCTCGTCCCCGCAGTGTGCGGGTTCAAGCTCGATGTGCGAGAGAACGTTCCAGCCGATGGTGAGCACCACCTCGGCCGGCATCGTGCTGCCCGGCACGTAGGACGCCGGGTCAGTGATCACCCTGGTGACCGCGACCGAGGAGATCTGCGTGAACCGCACGGCCTCCGTGCTGGTCTCGGCCTGTGGCCGGGAGTCGTTGTCGCCGGCCTCTGCCGGGCTCTCGTCGGTGTGTGAGTACACGAGGCGCGTTGGCGTGAGCGCCAGCACCGTCATGTGCCGCCGGACCTCCATGCCGGGGTCGAACAGCGCGTCGTGGGTGACAACATAGGAGACGACCGGCTCGCCCGCGAGGGCGGATGACACGGCGTCAAAGACCAGACCCGGGTAGTAACCACTTCGCTCGATCGCAGCCCGCATCCCGTCGGCTGCCGCGATTCTGGTATCCCTCATGCCCCCCATCCTGCCCTGTCCGGTAGGCGGAACCCACATCGTGAGGCACATATCGCGGTCAGCGTGCGCCGCGGAAGCGATCATCAGCCTCCCATTCGGCCGTGAATGACATGATAAGCCCGCTATGGCCGGGGATGGCGCGGCCCCCGGCAGCGGTCAGCCTCGCGGATAACGCGGCGGGACCGGGAAGGTACCCGCGCGGATAACGCGGCGGGACCCGGAAGGTACCCGCGCGGATAACGCGGCGGGACCCGGAAGGTACCCGCGCGGATAACGCGGCGGGACCCGGAAGGTACCCGCGCGGATAACGCGGCGGGACCGGGAAGGTAGCGCAGCAGCACCACGTCGCCGATCAGCCGGGCCTCGGTCAGGTGCATCCGCCGCAGCGGGAGCGGCGCGCTGGCCCCCCCGATCCGCGGCGCGGCCGGGTCGCCGACGAAGAGCGGCGCGACCACCAGGTCAAGCTCGTCCGCGAGCCCCTGGGCGAGGAACTGCGCGAGCATGAGACCGCCGCCCTCGACCAGCAGCCGCCGCACCCCCCGGCCGGCCAGGTCGGCGAGCACGGCAGCCAGGCTGACCTGGCCCGGCTCGCCGATCCCGATGACCTCGGTGCCCGCGGCCCCGGCCAGCAGGCCGCGGATCCGGTCCTGCTCGGCGGCGGGGACGTAGACCAGCCTGGCGCCCTCCCCCGCGGTGAAGAACCTCGCCGCCGGGCTGATGCCGCCGCTCGCGGTGACCGTGACCTTGACCGGGCTCGCGGCCAGCCCCCGGGCGAGCCTTCGGCTGCGGCGGGCCGCCGAGCGCACCAGCAGCGCCGGGTTGTCGCGCCGGACGGTGCCGGCGCCCACCAGGATCGCGTCGCAGCCCGCCCGCACCTCGTCGACCCGGTCCAGGTCCGCGTCGTTGGACAGGATCAGCCTGGTGCCGGAGGCGTCATCGATGCATCCGTCGACCGACGTTGCGACGGACAGCAGCACGTACGGGCGTTCTGGCACGCGGGCCTCCGGCTGGTGCTCTCGACCCGACCGTACCCGCCCTAAGCTGAGGAGCCATGCTCTGGGGCAGACCACGGACCAGCGGGCTCCTTCTTGCCGTGACGCTGCTCACCGCCTTTCCCCTGAACGTCACGCCAGCCGGGTCGCCGCCGTCCCGGCGAACCGCGGCCGCCGCGATGACCTGGGCGCCGGCCGTCGGGCTGCTGCTGGGCGGCCTGGCCGCGGGCGTGCTCGAGGTCGCAGCGGGCCGCACCGGCCCGCTGCTCGCCGCGGTGCTCGCGGTTGCCGCGCTGGCGGCCGGCACCCGGGCGCTGCACCTGGACGGCCTCGCGGACCTGGCCGACGGCCTCGGCAGCCGCCAGCCGGCCGAGCGCGCGCTGGAGATCATGAAGCGGTCCGACATCGGGCCGTTCGGCGTCACCACGCTGCTGCTCACGCTGGGCGTCCAGGTGGCGGCGCTGGCCCAGGCGCAGGCGCTCGGCCGCGGGCCCGCCGCCGTGATAGCCGCGGCGGTGGCCGGGCGGCTGGCGCTGACCTGGGCCTGCCGCCGCGGCGTGGCCGCGGCGCGGGGCAGCGGCCTCGGCGCCATGGTGGCCGGGACCGTGCACCCCGCGATCCCGGCCGCGCTCACCGTCGCCGCGCTGGCCGCGGCCTACGCGGTCAAGCCGGTCATCGCGGCCGGCGTGGCGGCCGGGCTGGCCACATCGATGGCGCTGCTGGCGCTGGCGGTACGGCGCCTCGGCGGGATCACCGGCGACGTCCTGGGCGCGCTCGTCGAGGTCGGGACCGCGGCCTGCCTGGTCGTGTCCGCGATCACGATCTAGACGGCCAGCGCGTCGCGCAGCCGGGCGGCGTATTCATCGGCCTCGGCCTCGTCCGCGTACCTGCCGCGCGGCCAGAAGAAGCCGCGCAGCCCGTCGCCCTTGGTCCGCGGCACGACGTGCACGTGCACGTGCGGGACGCTCTGGCTGACCACGTTGTTCTCGGCCACGAAGCTGCCCTCGGCGCCGAATGCGGCGGGCATGGCCGCGCTTACCCGCTGCACCCGGGTGAACAGCGGCCCCACCAGCCCCGGGGGCAGGTCGGCCAGGGTCACGTAGTGCGCGATCGGCGCCACCAGCACGTGCCCCTTGAACACCGGCCTGGCGTCGAGGAACGCGATAGCCACCTCGTCGGAGAACACCACATGGGCTGGCCTGCTCCCGGCAATGATCTCGCAGAACACGCAGTCGCTCACCCCGGGCACGGTAGCCGGCCTGGCGCCGCTGCCTGGGTCTGGTTCGTCACGGGTGGCCCCACCTAGGATGACTTTCCATCGGCTCGGACCAGGGAGGCTGCATGAAGACGAGAGGCGCGATTCTGCGCGGCGCGGGGCAGGACTTCGAGGTCACCGAGCTCGACCTGGATCCGCCGCAGGCCGGCGAGGTCCTGATCAGGTTCGTGGCCGCGGGGCTGTGCCACTCGGACGAGCACCTCAGGCACGGCGACATCGTGCCGCGGTTCCCGATCGTCGGCGGGCACGAGGGCGCCGGGATCATCGAGGAGGTCGGGCCCGGGGTGACCCGGCTGGCCCCCGGCGACCACGTGATCTGCTCGTTCCTCCCGGTCTGCGGGCACTGCCGGTTCTGCGCCACCGGCAAGTCGAACCTCTGCGACCTGGGCATCAACCTGCTGGACGGCTGCATGCCGAACGGCACGTACCGGTTCCACGCCGGCGGCGAGGACATCGGCGGGATGTGCATGCTCGGCACGTTCGCCGAGCGCGCCACGATCTCCGAGCACTCCGCGGTCAAGGTCGACCCCGACCTGCCGCTGGACAAGGTCGTGCTGATCGGGTGCGGCGTGCCGACCGGCTTCGGCTCGGCGGTGCACGCCGCGGCGACCGAGCCCGGCGACACGATCGCGATCTACGGCATCGGCGGGATCGGGATCAACGCGGTGCAGGGCGCGGCTCTGGCCGGGGCGCGCAACGTGATCGCGATCGACCCGCTGGCCAACAAGCGGGAGATGGCCGAGAGGCTCGGCGCGACGCACAGCGCGTCCAGCGCCGAGCAGGCGCAGCAGCTGATCACGGAGCTGACCAGGGGCGTCGGCGCGGACAAGGCGATCGTCACGGTCGGCGTGGTCACCTCGGACGTGGTCACCAGCGCGTTCAACGCGATCCGGAAGGGCGGGACCGTGGTGGTGACCGGGCTGGCCGACCCGACCAAGAACACGATCGAGCTGCCCGGGGCGATCCTCACCCTGTTCGAGAAGCGCATCCAGGGGAGCCTGTTCGGGTCCGGCGACCCGTTCCACGACATCCCGCGCATGGTCGAGCTGTACCAGTCGGGCGACCTCAAGCTCGACGAGCTGATCACCACGACCTACACGCTGGACCAGATCAACGAGGGCTACCAGGACCTGCTGGACGGCAAGAACATCCGCGGGGTGATCCGGTACGCCGACGCCTGAGCCCGGTCCCGGCGGCAGGACCCCAGTGACGCCGCCAGACGCTGGCCGGACGACGCCCATCGTCGGGCTGCGCCGGGAGCGCGAGGTGCTCACGGTCGCGCTCGCGGCCGGGCGGCACGTCGTGATCGAGGGCCCGCCGGGCACCGGCAAGTCCACGCTGCTGCGGGCCATCGCCAGGGAATCGGGGCGTGACGTGATCTTCGTGGAGGGCAACGCGGAGCTCACCCCGGCCAGGCTGATCGGGCAGCACGACCCGTCGCAGGTGCTCGCGGCCGGGTACACGCCGGCCACATTCGCGGACGGGCCGCTGCTGACCGCGATGCGCTCGGGCGCGCTGCTGTACCTGGAGGAGTTCAACCGGGTACCCGAGGAAACGCTCAACGTCCTGATCACCCTGCTGACCGAGGGCGAGATCGCGGTGCCCCGGCTCGGCACCGTGCGCGCCGACCCGCAGTTCCGGCTGATCGCCGCGATGAACCCGTTCGACGCCATCGGCACGGCCCGGGTGAGCCACGCGATCGCGGACCGGATCTGCCGGATCGTGCTCGGTTACCAGGACGCCGCCGCGGAACGCGCGATCACCGCCGCGGTCACCGGGCTGGACGGCGAGCCCCTGGACCTGGCGGTGGCGCTGACCAGGGCCACGCGCGAGCACCGGGACGTGCGGATGGGCTCGTCGGTCCGCGGGTCGATCGACCTGGTGCTGCTGCTGACCGGGCTGCAGCGGCTCCGCGGGCAGACCAGCCCGGACCGCGAGACCGCGCGGGACGCGACGCACGCCGCGCTGTCCGGCCGGATCCGGATCGCCGACGGCTGCGACCGCACCCCCGAGTCGGTGCTGGACGAGATCCTGGACGAACTGTGGCCAGCGGCGTCCGGGCCGCCCGGCCCGGGCGGCCCGGACGGCCCGGCGGAGGCGGAGGCGCCCGGGCCGGGAAAAGCTGAGGGCCAGCTGGCGCCGGGCGACGCCCAGCTGGCCGCCGCGGGGCAGTCGCGATCGAGCCTGCGCCGGGAGCGCACCGGCAGCGGGACCAGGCGGACCATCGGGCGGGCCGAGCTGGCGCTGCGGCACGCGTCGTTCGAGGAGGTCTCGCCGGGGGTCGGCGAGCTCGACGAGGACGCGCTGGCCGGGCTGCTCGCCGCGGATCCGGAGGGCGCCGCCGCGCTGCTCGCCGACCTGGCGGCCGCCACCGACCGCGAGCTGCGCGCCGCGGCGCGGCGGCTGGCGGCCCGGCTGTTCATCCGGCTCGGGAGGTCGGCGGCGGGGCGGGTCGGCGGTACCCGCCGCCTGGAGCCGAGCCGCAGCGGCGAGGGCGACCTCGACCTGGAGCGCACGATGGCCCGCTGGCCCGGCCGCGGCCCGCTGGCCAGCGAGGACCTGGTGACCACGGCCTGGGCCGCGCGCCGCAGGGCGATGTCCCTGCTGGTGGACGCCAGCGGCTCCATGTCCGGGGCCGGCGTGGCGATGGCCGCGGTGGCCGCCGCCGCCGTCGTGCTCGCCCCCGGCGACCGGCTGGCCCCTTCGGTGATCGCGTTCAGCGGCGACGTGCGGGTGCTGCAGCCCCAGGGCACCAGGCGGCCGCCGGCCGACCTGGTCGGCGACCTGATCGGGCTGCGCGGGCACGGGGTGACCGACCTGGCTCAGGCGCTGCGGGCAGCCGCGGCCCAGCTGGCCAGGGCCGACGGCGACGAGCGGGTGGTGGTGCTGCTGTCAGACTGCCTGCGCACGGCCGGGGCGGACCCGGCGGCGGCGCTGTCCGGGATCGACCGGCTGCACGTGGTGTTCCCTGCACCGGACCCGGCGGCCGCCGCGGCGCTGGCCCGGGCCGGCGGCGGGATCAGCCTGGGCGTTGGCGGGCTGGCCGACATCGGGCCGGCGCTGCAGCGCCTGCTGGGCTGAGACCCGCGGGGGCGTCGCTGTCGCTTGCCGTCGGCAGCCCGTAGACGCCACATAGCTCCCAAAAATCCGCGACATAAAGCCCTGAAGGTCACACCCAGACGCACGGGACACCGATCCTCGCCAAATCAGATGAAAATCCGCCACCTGTTCCGCCACATCCAGCGGAGGCTCGCCAGGTTGGCTGGGAACTCACAGCCGGCCCCCGGGTACCCTCCGGCCGCTGCGGCCGGAGGGTGCCGCCTTGGCGGGGCGATTCTGACTGTCCGCATTCAGCGAATTGCACACAGCAAACCGGGTGAGCCGGTAATCTCTCCCTCGGATACGTTCCGGGGTAGGGGTACTACGCTGTGTTATACGTTCAGGAATTTGCTTACGGCCCGGTCACCGCTGTCCTCAGCTACGTCGTAGCCAGCCTGGGCGTCCTGCTTGGCCTGCGGGCCGCCACCCGGGCCCGCGCCTGCCACGGCGCGTCGCGCGTCCGCTGGCTGCTGCTCGCCGGGGTCTGTCTGGGCGGCATCGGGGTCTGGGCGATGAACTTCACCGGCCTGCTCGGCCTCGCCATCGCGGGCGAGACCACCCGCTACAGCGTGCCGGTCACGGTCGCCAGCCTGCTGCTGGGCGTCCTGACCATGACCGCGGGCCTGCTGCTGATCGGCTACAGCGGCGAGGCGCCGGGCCCGCTGGTAGCCGGGAGCCTCGTCGCCGGGCTTGGCGTGACGTTCTCGCAATATCTGGGGATCGCGGCCATCCGCATGCCGGTGCGGGTGTCCTACGACCCGGCGCTTGCCATGGTCTCGGTCGCGATCGCGATCGTGGCGGCGAGCGGCGTGCTGTGGGCGGCGCTCCGCCTCCGGCAGGTCTGGGCGACGGTCGGTACGGCGCTGCTGCTGGGCATCGCGGTCAGCGCGGCGCACTACACCGGGACCGCCGCGCTGAACGTCACGGCCGCGGCCGGCCCGGCCGGAATGGTGCTCGGCGGCGGTGGCGGCGCCACGGTGGCGAGCTACATGCTGCCCGTCACGCTCGGGGTCAGCGCCGCCTCGTTCCTGGTCTGGGCCGCCGTGGCGCTGGCGCCGACCGAAGACGCGATCCGTTACGACGCGGCGCTGCTCGCGCACATCGACAGGCGCAGCCAGCTGCCGCTCGATGCGCAGCCCGCCGTGCCGCCCCGCGACGACCGCCAGGTGGCCTCCGGCGCGCCGCCCTGGACGTTCGCCGAGCTGCGCAGGCCGCCCGGGCCGCGCTGAGCTGGCCCCCGGATCTTGGCTTTGCCCGGCACGCCGGGCGGGCGGAGAATGACCGGGTGGGCGGGGAGGCGAGCACGGCAGGCGCGGACAATAGCCACGTGGGCACGAACGGGCAGCAAGGCGAGGGCTGGCTGCTGCTCGTCTACCGCGTCCCGTCCGAACCCACCAGGCTCCGGTCGACCGTCTGGCGCAGGCTCAAGAGCCTCGGTGCCATCTACCTGCAGAACTCCGCCGCCGCGCTGCCAGCGAGCGTCCAGGCGGAGCGCGCCCTGCGCAAGCTGCGGAGCGAGATCCTGGACATGTCCGGGACCGCGGTCCTGCTCTCCTGCGCGGTGCTCGCGGGCGAGCAGGACATCCGCGCCGCGTTCCAGGCCGCCCGCGACGACGAGTACGAGGAGATCGTGGACAAGTGCCAGGATTTCCTTGCACAGGTGAAAAAGGAGTACGACGAGGACCACTTCACCTTTGCCGAGCTCGAGGAGAACGAGGTCGACCTGGTGAAGCTGAAGAACTGGCTGGAGCGCGTGCGCCAGCGCGACGTGTTCGGCGCGTCAGGCCGGCAGGCGACCGAGAAATGGATCGAGGACTGCGAGCAGTCCCTCGAGGCGTACGCCGCGCGGGTATACGCCGAGGAGGCGGAGAGCCGGTAAGCCCCGCCGGGGCTCCGTCCGCTGGCTCAGCGGCCCTGGCCATCAGCCGCGGCGCGTGCCGCGCCAGAGGCTCACCGGGAGTATCAGCAGCAGGAACACCGGCATCAGCCACCATGCGGGGACCGCGGTCTGGCTGACCCAGTAGGTGAGCCCGAGGCTGACCGCCACCCCCGCCGCGACCAGCCAGTCGTCGCCGATGAGGAAGTCGTACCAGAAGGCGGCGAAGGCCTGGATGCGCTTGGCCACGTCAGGGCTCTTCCGCCACCGCGGTCACCGGGCCCGCCCGCAGCAGCGCGACCATGGCCAGCGCGAACAGCGCGATCCCCGGCACCAGCGCGAGCAGCGCGGCGTCCGAGCCCGGCCAGTGAGCGCCGGCGCCCTCCGCGCCCCAGAACGTGCCGAACGCGGTGAGCATGATCCCGACCACGAACTTCATGGCGTTCTCCGGGACGCGCCGCAGCGGGGTCCGCACCGCGGCGCCGGCTGCCGCGACGACAGCGACGGCGCAGGCGGCCGCGACCGCCGCCAGCGCGACGTCGTGGGCGTTGGCGCCGAACGTGAGCACGATGAACACGACCTCGAGCCCTTCGAGCAGCACGCCCTTGAATGACAGCGCGAACCCGTACCAGTCGGGCACGAGGCGGTTCGGGCGGCGCGGCTGGCCGGCCGCGGCGGCGACCTGCTCGGCGAAGATCTTGTCTTCATCGTGCAGCGCTTTGTGCCCGCTCGCCCGCAGGATCGCCTTCCGCAGCCACTGCAGCCCGAACACGAGCAGCAGCGCCCCCACGACCAGCCGCAGGCCGCGCAGGGGCAGCGCGGAGACCGCCGGGCCGAGCGCCGCCACGACGATCGCGAGGAAGGCAAGCGCCCCGGCCATCCCGCTCGCCGCGGACCGCCAGTCCCTGGCGGCCCCCGCGGCCAGCACTATCGTGGTGGCCTCGACGGCCTCAACCGCGCAGGCCAGGAACACCGCGACGAACAGCGCGCCGGCTCCCACGGCACCTCACTCTCTTCGCGATCGTTCGTGCTACGCCCAGCGTAACAGCCGTCATACTGGAACTATGACGGCTGTTATCTCCGTGCACCACCTCACCGAGACGGTCGCGGACGCGGCGTTCCGCGGCTCCTTGGCCGAAGCCAGCCGTGATCAGCGCCCGGGGCAGGCACTAGGCTCGGATGCGTGACGACGACGACACTGCGCACCAGCCAGGACTCCCCCCGTGATGCTCAAGCCGACGCCATCATCATCGGGGTGGCACAGGGCCCGGACGGCCCTGTGCTCATGCCGGGCGCCGAGGACATCGATGCCGCGCTCGGCGGGAGCCTCGTGGCGACGCTCACGACGCTCGGCGCCACCGGCAAGGCGGAGGAGGTCACCAGGATCGCGTCGGGGGGGCGGACCGGCGCGCCGCTGATCGCCGCGGCCGGGGTCGGCGCGGCGGGTGACGGGTCGGCGCCGCTCGACGGCGAGGCGCTGCGCCGTGCCGCGGGTGCCGCGGTCCGAACGCTGGCGGCGGGGCCGGTGCGGCAGATCGCGCTCGCGCTGCCCGCCCGCGACGCCGCCGAGGCCGAGGCGGTGGCGCTGGGCGCCCTGCTCGGCGGCTACGTGTTCGGCAGGTACACCGGGAAGCGGGCCGAAACCGAGCTGACGCTGCTGGCGGGCGGGGACGGGACCACGGCAGGCGCGGCGCGGGCGCAGACCCTGGCCCGCGCCATGTCGCTGGTGCGCGACCTAGTCAACACCAGCGCGTCGGATCTGTATCCGGAGACGTTCGCCGCCGAGGCCGAGCGGGTCGCCGGCGGGGCGGGACTCGACATCGAGGTGCTGGACGAGAAGGCCCTCGCCGAGGGCGGCTATGGCGGCCTCACCGGCGTCGGCCAGGGCTCGGTGCACCCGCCGCGGCTGGTCCGGGTGGCGTACACGCACCCGGGCGCGGCCAGGACCGTGGTGCTCGTGGGCAAGGGCATCACGTTCGACTCGGGCGGGCTGTCGCTCAAGCCGCCGAAGTCGATGGAGGCGATGAAGTCCGACATGAGCGGGGCTGCCGCGGTCCTCGCCGCCGTCGCGGCGGTCGCCGAACTCGGCGCGGCCGTGAACGTCGTGGGCTACCTGGCGCTGGCCGAGAACATGCCGAGCGGCACGGCCCAGCGGCCATCCGACGTGATCACCATCTACGGCGGCCGCACCGTGGAGGTGCTGAACACCGACGCCGAGGGGCGGCTCGTGCTGGCCGACGGGCTGGCCAGGTCCGGCGCGGACTCCCCCGACCTGCTGGTCGACGTGGCCACGCTGACCGGCGCGCAGCTGGTCGCGCTCGGCCCGCGGATCATGGGCGTGATGGGGAACGACGACGCCGCGCGCGACGGTGTCGTGGACGCCGCCCGGCGGGCGGGCGAGGCCGCCTGGCCCATGCCGCTGCCCGAGGAACTCCGCAAGGGGCTCGACTCTTCAGTGGCCGACCTGGCCAACGTGACGCCGGACCGGAATGGCGGGATGCTCGTCGGCGGTTTGTTCCTGAGGGAATTCGTACCCGACGGAGTACGTTGGGCGCACCTGGACATCGCCGGCCCCGCGTTCCACGAGGGCGAGCCCTACGGGTACACCGCCAAGGGCGGGACGGGCGCGGCGGTTCGCTGCCTCGTCCAGGTCGCGCTGGACGTCGCGGACGGGCGTCTGTAAGCAGATAAGTCGGAAAGGAAGTCATCGTGGCGGACCGCGACGGCTATGACATCGTGATCCTCGGCGGCGGAAGCGGGGGCTACGCCTGCGCGCTGCGCGCCGCCGAGCTGGGGAAGCGGGTAGCGCTGGTCGAGAAGGGGAAGGTCGGCGGGACCTGCCTGCACCGGGGGTGCATCCCCACGAAGGCGCTGCTGCACGCCGCCGAGATCGCCGATCACACGAGGGACAGCGCCGCGTTCGGGGTGCGGGCCACGCTGGACGGCATCGACATGGCCGGGGTGAACGCATACAAGGACAAGGTGGTCACCCGGCTCTGGCGGGGCCTGGTCGGGCTGATCGGCAGCCGGCACATCGACATCATCGACGGCGAGGGGCGGCTTGCCTCCCCCACCCAGGTGCAGGTCGGTGACACGCTGCTCGAGGGCGCGCACGTGGTTTTGGCCAGCGGGTCAGAGGCACGCACCCTGCCCGGCCTGGAGATCGACGGCGAGCGGGTGATCACCAGCGATCACGCGCTGGAGCTGGACCGGGTGCCCTCGTCCGTGGTCATCCTGGGCGGCGGCGTGATCGGCGTCGAGTTCGCGAGCGTGTGGCGCTCGTTCGGCGCCGAGGTGACGATCGTCGAGATGCTGCCGCACCTGCTGCCGCTCGAGGACGAGTCCAGTTCCAAGCTGCTCGAGCGCGCGTTCCGGCGGCGGGGCATCGGCTACAAGCTCGGCACCAGGTTCGAGAGCGTCAAGCGGACGGACTCCGGGGTCACGGTCACACTGGAGGGCGGCGCCACGCTCGACGCCGAGCTGCTGCTCGTCGCCGTCGGCCGCGGCCCGGTCTCGGCCGGCCTCGGCTACGAGCAGGCCGGCGTGGAGGTGCAGCGCGGCTACGTGACCGTGGACGAGTACTGCCGGACGAACGTGCCGACGATCTCGGCGGTCGGCGACCTCACGCCGGGCCCGCAGCTCGCGCACGTGGGGTTCGCCGAGGGGATCCTGGTCGCCGAGCGGCTCGCCGGCCTCGAGGTGACCCCGATCGACTACGACGGCGTCCCGCGGGTGACCTACAGCGACCCCGAGGTGGCATCGGTCGGCATCACGTCCGCCGTCGCCGCCGAGCGCGGCATCAAGACCGCCGAGGTCACCTACGACCTGGCCGGGAACGGCAAGAGCCAGATCCTGCAGACCTCGGGCGCGGCCAAGGTCATCGCCACCGAGGGCGGCGGCCCCGTCCTCGGCATCCACCTGGTCGGCGCGCGCGTGGGCGAGCTGATCGCCGAGGGTCAGCTGATCTACAACTGGGAGGCCACGCCGGCCGACGTCGCCCAGTTGATCCACCCGCACCCGACGCAGTCCGAGATGATTGGCGAGGCGCACCTCGCGCTCGCCGGCAAGCCCCTTCACTTCCACTCGTAAACCCCTCTACTTCACTCGTAAGGAGCCGCGGGAGCCATGTCGGTCTCGGTATCCATGCCACAGCTCGGTGAGAGCGTCACCGAGGGCACTGTCACGCGCTGGCTGAAGCAGGAGGGGGAACGGGTCGAGGCCGACGAGCCGCTCCTCGAGGTATCCACGGACAAGGTGGACACCGAGATCCCCTCTCCGGTCTCGGGCGTGCTGCGCGGCATCACGGTCGCCGAGGACGAGACGGTCGCTGTCGGCGCGCAGCTCGCGGTCATCGACGAAGAGGGCGCCGAGCCCGGCGCGGCGCCCGAGGCGGGCGGCGCACCGGCCGCGGCGCAGACCGCCGAAGAGCCTGCGCCCGGGCGCGGCGCGGTGCCCGAACCCCGCGCCGAAGCAGCGGCCGCGCCGCCGGCAGCCGCGCAGCCGGCAGCCGCGCAGCCCGCCGCGCCAGCGGCGCCCGCCGCCACGGCAGCAGGCGCCGCGCCGGCCGGGCAGGCGAACACCGCGCAGGCAGCCGGGGCTCCCGCCGCCAACGGCGGCGCTCAGGGCTACCCCGCCTACGGATACCAGCAGCCCTATCAGCAGGCAGCACCGCCGCCCGCGCCGCAGGCCTACCAGGCACCGCCGCCGCAGCCGGCCTACCAGCCGCCCGCACCGCCGCAGCCCGCGCCGGCCGAACCGGAGGCGTACCAGGCACCGCCACCGCCGGCCTACCAGCCGCCCGCACCGCCACAGCCCGCCCCGCCCGCCCAGGGCCCGGCGGACGGGGCCGGCCCGCAGCTCACGCCGGGCGCGGAAGGCCCGTATGTGACTCCGCTGGTCCGCAAGCTCGCCGCCGAGCACGGGATCAACCTGGCGGCCGTCAGCGGCACCGGCGTCGGCGGCCGGATCCGCAAGCAGGACGTGCTCGATGCCGCCCGGGCGCTGCGCGGCGGCCAGGCCGCTCCCGCTGGCGCACCCGAGCAGGCCCAGCCGACCGCGGCGCCGCCGCAGGCCGGCCCGGCGCCTGCCGCCCCGCCGCTTCCCGCGGCGCCGGCCGCCGCTCCCGCGGCAGCACCGGGCGTCACCCAGGCCGCGCCAGCGCGTCCCGCCATCGTGCCCTCCAGCCTCCGCGGCACCACGGCGAAGCTGTCCCGGTCGCGCCAGGTGATCGCGCAGCGGATGGTCGAGTCGCTGCAGACCTCGGCTCAGCTGACCACGGTGGTCGAGGCGGACGTGACCGCGATCGCCAGGCTCAGGGACCGGGCCAAGGCCGCCTTTGAGGCCAGGGAGGGCGTCAAGCTGTCGTTCCTGCCGTTCTTCGCCCTGGCCACGGTGGAGGCCCTGAAGGTCCATCCCAAGCTCAACGCGGTGATCGACACGGCCAGCGGGCAGGTCACGTACCACGACGCGGAGCACCTCGGCATCGCGGTGGACACCGAGCGCGGCCTCATGGTCCCGGTGATCCGCAAGGCCGGGGACCTCAACATCGCCGGGCTGGCCAGGAAGATCGCCGATCTCGCGGCACGCACGCGGGCCGGCCAGGTAAGCCCGGACGAGCTGTCCGGCGGGACGTTCACGCTGACCAACACCGGCAGCCGCGGTGCCCTGTTCGACACGCCGATCATCAATCAGCCGCAGGTGGGCATCCTCGGCACCGGTACCGTGGTCAAGCGGCCGGTCGTCGTGGAGGACCGGGCGCTGGGCGAGGTCATCGCCGTGCGGTCCGTGGTCTACCTGGCCCTGACCTACGACCACCGGCTGGTGGACGGCGCGGACGCGGCGCGGTTCCTGGTGACGGTCAAGGACCGGCTCGAAGAGGGCGCTTTCGAGACCGAGCTGGGGGTGTAACCGGGGGGGTTCATGCGGGTTGCGATCACCGGGTCATCCGGCCTGATCGGGTCGGCGCTTGCCGACACGCTGCTGCGGGAGGGCAACGACGTGACCCGGCTGGTCCGCCGTTCGCCCCGGCAGCCCGGCGAGGTGGCCTGGAACCCGCTGGACCCCGCGGGCGGCGTCGACCCGGCCACGTTCGACGACGTCGACGCCGTGGTCCACCTGTCCGGCGCGCCGATCGCCGGGGGCCTATGGACCAGCTCAAGGAAGTCACAGCTGCGGGCGAGCCGGATCCAGAGCACCAAGGCCCTGGTCGCCGCGCTGTCCAGGGCGGCCACGCCGCCGCAGGCGCTGCTCTCCGGGTCGGCCGTGGGCTGGTACGGCGACACCGGCGGGCACGAGGTGGACGAGTCCGCGCCTGCCGGGACCGGGTTCCTCGCCGACCTGGTCCGGGACTGGGAGGCGGCCGCGGAGCCCGCAGCCAAGGCCGGCCTGCGGGTGGTGAACCTGCGCACCGGGGTGGTGCTGTCCAGCCGGGGCGGGATGCTCCGCGCCCTGGTCCCGGTGTTCCGGTTCGGGCTCGGCGCCAGGCTCGGCCCGGGCAGCCAGTACATCAGCTGGATCGCGCTGGCCGACCACGTGGCAGCGGTCCGGTTCCTGATCGGCCGCGCGGACGTCGAAGGCCCGGTGAACCTCACCGGGCCCGCGCCGGTGACCAACGCGCAGTTCACCGCCGCGCTGGCGAGGGCGCTGCGCCGGCCTGCGCTGATGCGGGTCCCCTCCCCCGTGCTGCGGGCCGGCCTTGGCGAGCTCTCGGGCGAGCTGCTGGGCAGCCAGCGGGTGCTGCCGCGGCGGCTGCAGCAGGCTGGCTTCGCGTTCCGCTACCCGGGCGTCGCCAGCGCGCTGGCCGCAGAGCTAACGTAGCGCCGTCGATTCCTGCTCGCCCCGGCCGGCGGCGGGTGGCACCGGGTCACGCATCTGCCCGTCCTGCTGGTAGCCGAACAGCGGGATCCGCCACAACGGCGGCACCGGGCCGCTCAGCCCTTCCAGGCTTCTCATCCGGCCGATCGTCAGGTGCAGCAGGCGACGGGCGGCGATGATCGCGGCGACGGCGAGCGGAATCTCGATCAGCACCGCCGAGAGCAGGCTGAGCAGGAAGCCGCTGGTGCGCACGTCCAGGGTGACGTCGAACCAGGCGTCGGCGAGCAGCAGCGTGGCCAGCACCAGCAGGCACATGATCAGCACCTGCCGGCCGCGCCACGCAGCCCAGGCGGTCGCGGCGAAGGCCGCCAGCTCGGCCATGTCAAAACCCACCCAGGCACCCCGCCAGTCGCCGGCCCGGTAGAACCGCGGCAGCGTCACGGCGAGCACGCCGATCCACGCGGCCAGGACCACGCAGCACACGATGGTCGCGATCAGGAACAGCCTGCGCCGCCGCTGGTTCCCGGCGGTCGCCAGCCGCGGCATGTCCAGCACCGCGAGCATCTGCATCAGCCTGGCCCGCTCCTTAGGGCTCATCTGCTTCAGCTCGGCCTCATCAATCAACGGCCGTCCTCCTTCGCGCCCCTTGCTGCCGGGAACGAGAGCAAATCCGCCCTTGTTCCCTACTTGCCCGCCCGCGGGGCCTGCGACGCATGCCGACGGCATGTGCGGGGACCTTAAGCTGTCCTCATGGAGCGCGAGCTGATATTCGCCAGGGCCGGGTTCGGCGCCAACGCCGTGCCCTACCAGCAGGCCTGGGACCTGCAGCGGGACGTGCACGACCGGCGGGTGCGCGGTGAGATCCCGGACTGCTGCCTGCTTCTCGAGCACCCGCCGGTCTACACGGCGGGCAAGCGGACCGGTGAGCTGGACCGGCCGGCGGGAGATCCCGGCGCTCCGGTGATCGATGTGGACCGCGGAGGCAAGATCACCTGGCATGGGCCTGGCCAGCTCGTCGGGTACCCGATCGTCAGGCTGGGCGAGCCGATCGACGTGATCAGCTATGTGCGGACCATCGAGGAAGCGCTGATCCGCGCCTGCGCCGAGTTCGGGGTGCGGACGGAGCGGGTCGAGGGCCGGAGCGGGGTCTGGTTCTGCGGCTCTGGTGCCGGGGCCGACCGGAAGGTCGGTGCGATCGGGATCCGTGTCTCCCAGGGCGTGACCATGCACGGGTTCGCGCTGAACTGTGACTGCGACCTGTCCTGGTACGACCGCATCGTGCCCTGCGGGATCCGCGACGCGACGGTGACCTCGATCTCGGCCGAGTCCGGCAGGCACGTCACGGTCGCCGACGCGGTCGGCGTGGTCGAGCGCCAGCTGGCGGACGTGCTCGGCGCGACGCAGTGGCGCAGCGTCGAGGGCACCGCGGCGCTGGGCGCGGGCCGGCCCGTCGCGGTCAGCTGACCCAGGTCGGCTGGTAGACCGCGGCGCCGCTGGTGCGCGCCGCGAGCGCGGCGCGCACCCGGCGCACGCCGAACGGGGCAAGGTAGCCTGCTACCTCGGCCGCCGGGAGGAACCGGAACTCGTCAAGCTCCTCCTGCTGGAGCACGATTCCTGCTCCGCCCGTGATCGTCCCGCCGTCGAAGACAAAGTGCATGATCGGCCGGGCCTGCGGCCCGTACGGCTGCGACCAGTCGACGGCCAGCATCGCCCCGATGGGCAGGGCCAGGCCGAGTTCCTCGGCGACCTCCCTGGCGCAGCCGGCGTGCGGCGGCTCGCCGTGCTCGCAGATGCCGCCCGGCAGCGTCCAGTGGTCCCGGTAGTTCGGCTTCACCAGGAGGATCCGGCCGGACGGATCGGTGATCAGCGCCCCGGCGGCTACCACCACCCCGGGCAGCTGCGCGAACCAGGTGTCGTGGTCGAGGAAACCCTGGGTGCCCGGTGCGTCCGTCATCAGCCCTCCGCAGCAGCGCGCGCGAGATAGCCCCCGACATCCCCGGCCGGCACCGCAACCTGCTCGCCGCTATCCATGTCACGGACGGTTACCGTGCCTGCCTCGTCTTCGGCGCTGCCGTAGATCAGGCACCAGCGCGCCCCCTGGTCGCTGGCCCACCTGAGCTGCCTGCGCAGCTTGCCCGAGGAGCCAAGGTAGACGCTGGCCCGCAGCCCGGCGGCTCGGGCGGCGGCGGCGAGGCCGAAACACTGGCTGGCGAACCGGTCGTCCATCACCGTGACCCCCACGTCCAGGCGGCGCAGCACGGCCTGCCCGCCCCCGGGCAGCAGCGAGAGGATCCGCTCGATGCCCAGCGAGGTCCCGGTCGCGGGGACGTCAGGGCCCCCGAGCTGCTCGATCAGGTGGTCGTAGCGCCCTCCGCCGCCGAGCGAGCCAGCGACACCCCGTGCGGTCAGCTCCCAGATCGGCCCGGTGTAGTAGCTCAGGCCGCGGACCATGCCCGGGGTGAACTGGATCCGCCCGGGCGGGAGCTGCGGGGCCACCAGCGATAGCACGTTGTCGACCTCGTCGAGGCCCGCGCTGCCTTCCGGGTTCTGCTTGAGCACGTCCCTGATCCGGTCGGCCGCGCCCGGGCCGACGATGGCGTCCACGAGCTCGCCGGCCCGGTCGGGTGCCAGCCCGCGCTCCGCAAGCTCCGCCACGACGTCGGACGGGCTCAGCTTGTCCAGCTTGTCCAGGGTGATGAGCACCCCCGGGCCGAGGTCGGCCGGCACGCCGAACGCGCCGAGCAGCCCGGCGAGCACCCGGCGCGAGTTCAGGTGCACGCGGAACTCGCCGATGCCCAGCTCGGCCAGCGCGTCGTGGTGCGCGCACAGCACCTCCGCGTCGGCCATGGGCGAGACCGAGCCCAGCGTGTCCAGGTCGCACTGCACGAACTCGCGGTACCGGTCCTTCCCCGGCCGGTCCGCGCGCCAGACCGGGCCGAGAGCGTACCGCTTGTACGGCGACGGGAGGCGGCTGCCGTACGCCGCGGCCACCCGGGCCAGCGGCACCGTGTGGTCGTAGCGCAGCGCCAGATCTGCCTCGCCCGACGCCTCGTGCTCGCCGCGGCGGAGGATCTTGAATACCAGCTTGTCGGCGTCCTCGCCATACTTGCCGAGCAGCACGTCCAGGCGCTCGAACGCCGGGGTCTGCAGCGGCTCGAACCCGTAGCGGGTGAACACCGCGCGGATCATGCCGAACGCGCGCTCGCGCCTCTCGACCTCTGCGGCGAGAAGGTCGCGCGTCCCCGACGGTGGATCAAACTGCGTTGCCATGCTCCCCATGCTTCCGGACGCGGGCGCCCGCGTCACATCGACCCGCCCGCCCGCGGCGGGCGGGCGCGGGCAAGCCCGACATAATGGCAGCATGCCGAGTGCTGCGATGCGAGAGAAGATCGAGAGCCTGCGCGCGCTGCGGGAAGCCGCGGCCGCACTGCCCGCGCCAACGCTAGCGGAGACCCGCGCCAGGTTCGACGCCAGGGGCGACCTCTACCCGGTGCCCGGCGACGTGCTGGTGACCGATGCGGACGCCGGCGGGGTCCCGGCGCACTGGCTGACGGCTCCCGGGGCCGATGCCGGGCGGGTGCTGCTGTACCTGCACGGCGGGGGTTACCAGGTCGGGTCGCTGGCCAGCCACGGTGAACTGGCGGCAAGGCTGGGCCGCGCCGGCGGCATGCGGGTCCTCTTCGCCGAGTACCGGCTGGCGCCGGAACACCCGTTCCCCGCGGCCGTCGAGGACGCGCTGACCGCATGGCGGTGGCTGCGCACGGACCAGGGGCTCAGCGGGGCGGCCATGGCGGTGGCGGGTGACTCGGCCGGCGGCGGCCTTGCCGTGGCCCTGATGACCGCGCTGCGGGACAGCGGTGAGGGCCTGCCGGCCGCGGCCGTGCTGATGTCACCGTGGACCGACCTCAGCGGCTCGGGCGCGTCAATGACCGAGCGCATCGATGACGATCCCGTCCTCACCCCGGACAGGCTCCGCGACCTGGCGGCCGCCTACCTGGCCGGTGCCGATCCGCGCACGCCGCTGGCGTCACCGCTGTTCGCCCGGCTCGACGGCCTCCCGCGGCTGCTGGTCCAGGCCGGGACCGCCGAGCTGCTGCTCAGCGACGCCGAGGAGCTGGCCAAGGCTGCGGCCGCGGCGGGAGTCGACGTCACCCTGCAGGTCGCCGAGGGGCTGCCGCACGTGTACCCGGCCATGCTGGGCACCCCCGAGGCGGCGGAGGCGACCGATCAGGCAGGCGCGTTCCTGCGGGGCGGGACATAGGCTGGGGGCGTGGTACTCGCACCTGAAGGACGCCGGATGCTGCGGCTCGAGGCGCGCAACAGCCAGACCCCGATCGAACGCAAGCCCCCGTGGATCAAGACCCGGCTGCGCACCGGGCCCGAGTACACCGCGCTGAAGCAGCTGGTGCGGCGGGAGGGGCTGCACACGGTCTGCGAGGAAGCGGGCTGCCCCAACATCTTCGAGTGCTGGGAAGACCGCGAGGCGACGTTCCTCATCGGCGGCGACCAGTGCACCAGGCGATGTGATTTCTGCCAGATCGCCACCGGCAAGCCCGAGCCACTGGACACCGACGAGCCGCGCCGCGTCGCGGAGTCGGTGGCGGCCATGGGACTGCGCTACGCGACCGTCACCGGCGTGGCAAGGGACGACCTGCCCGACGGCGGTGCCTGGCTGTACGGCCAGACCTGCCGCGAGATCCACGCCGCCGTGCCCGGCTGCGGGGTCGAGCTGCTGATCCCCGACTTCAACGCGGATGCCGGGCAGCTCGCCGAGGTGTTCGCCGCCAGCCCCGAGGTGCTGGCGCACAACATCGAGACCGTGCCGCGGATCTTCCGGCGGATCCGGCCCGGATTCCGCTACGAACGGTCGCTCGAGGTGCTCCGCCGGGCCCGCGACGCAGGCCTGATCACCAAGTCCAACCTGATCCTGGGGATGGGGGAAGAGCGCAGCGAGATCAGCGCCGCAATGGCCGACCTCCGCGGCGCGGGCTGCGAGCTGCTCACGATCACCCAGTACCTGCGGCCGTCGCTGCGGCACCACCCCGTGGACCGCTGGGTGCCCCCGGAGGAGTTCGATGAGCTGGGCGAGGAGGCCCTGGAGCTCGGCTTCGCCGGGGTCATGGCCGGGCCGCTGGTCCGCTCCTCCTACCGGGCCGGCAGGCTCTACCGGCAGGCCCTGGAGCGGGCAGCGCGCTAGGCACTCCCGGGCCGCCCCGTTCGCGGTGGGGCCGTTGGCACCCAGAGGCGCGATGCTCGTATCCTCACCAGCATGGTGAACAAGCCGTCAGGCGCGGCAACGCGGAAAGAAGCGGCCGATCCGGCCCGCATGGGCCGCCTGAAGCAGATCCGCATGGTCGCGGGGATCATTCGCAAGGCCAACCCGAAAGCGCTGCCGATCGTTCTGGGCACCGGCATCGGGATCATCGCGATCGTCGTGGTCGTCGCGGTGCTCGCCGGCCTCTACTACATCATCCCGCTCGGCGTGCTGGCCGGGATCGCCGCGGCAATGCTCCTGTTTGGCCGGTTCGCGCAATCCGCGCAGTACGCCGCCATCGCCGGGCAGCCGGGCGCCGCAGCGGCCATCCTGCAGAGCATGCGCGGCAACTGGACCGTGACACCGGCGATCGCTGCCAACCGGAACATGGATGTGGTGCACCGGGTGGTGGGCAGGCCTGGCGTGATCCTGGTCGGCGAGGGCGCGCCGAGCCGGCTTCCTGCCCTGCTGGCAGCGGAAAAGAAGCGGGTGGCCAGGATCACCTACGACGAACTGCCGATCTACACCATCCAGGTGGGCGACGAGGAAGGGCAGATCGCGATCCGGCGGCTGCAGCGGGAGATCATGAAGCTGCCCCGCAACCTGAAGGGCCCGCAGGTCGCCGACCTGAATTACCGGCTGAAGGCGCTGCCGCAGTCGCTGCAGATGCCCAAGGGCCCGCTGCCAAAGACGGGCCGGATGCCGAAGGCGCCGCGGCCGAAGTTCCGCTGAGCCCGCCGGCTCCGCTCAGATCCGGATCACGATCGTGTTGGCCGCGCGGTCGTGCAGTCCGCGCAGGTCCGCGTCCATCACCAGCGGGGGGACCACCAGCAGGAACAGGACCGTGCGGATGAATGCCCGGGAGAAGCCGACCGGCTTCCCGTCGAGCCTGGCCACCCGCAGCCCGAGCAGCCGCTTGCCCACGGTGAAGCCGGTGAGCGCGGTCAGCAGCCAGACCTCGACCGCGAAGATCGCTATGGCCAGGTACTGCACGCGCGCCTGGTGCGTGTCGCCGCCGAGCACGGTCAGCGCGATCACCACGCTCATCAGCCAGTCGATCATCAGCGCGCCCAGCCTCCTCAGCACGCCCGCCGCCGACCCAGCGCCCGAGCTGGGCATGCCGAACCGCTCGCCCGGGTACTCGTCCCCGGGCGCCGACTTGCCGGCTGCTTGCCGCTCCGCCACGGACCCACGGTACCGCCCCGCGCACGGCGTCCTGGCATCCACCCGGGCGGCGGCCCGGCCCGGCTTGATCCACGTCTGACCGCCGTCAGCGGCGGCGCCCGTAACACGGGCGAAACATCAGGGATACGGCTCGGAAATCGCGACCGCCTAGCGTTCGAGCAGCGCCGGCGTGCGCGGCGCGCCAGCATGTAAGCCTGTCAGCGGCGCAAGGGAGAGCAATGTTCACCAGCGGCGATGAGGTATTGCGGTATATCGGGGACGAGGGGGTGGAATTCGTCGATGTCAGGTTCTGCGACCTGCCGGGCACGGTGCAGCACTTCACGGTCCCCGTCTCCTCCTTCGACGACAAGGTCTTCAGCGACGGCCTGATGTTCGACGGCTCGTCGATCCGCGGCTTCCAGCAGATCCACGAATCGGACATGCTGCTGCTGCCGGACCCGACCACCGCCGTGATCGACCCGTTCCGCACCCGCAAGACACTCAACCTCACGTTCTTCGTGCACGACCCGCTGACGGGCGAGCCCTACACCCGTGACCCGCGCAACATCGCCCGCAAGGCCGAGGACTACCTGCGCGGCAGCGGCGTCGGGGACACCGCCTACTTCGGCCCGGAGGCCGAGTTCTACATCTTCGACTCGGTCAGGTTCGAGACCAGCCCGAACGCCGGCTACTACTTCATCGACTCGGTCGAAGGCGCCTGGAACACCGGCCGCGACGAGCCAGGCGGCAACCTCGGCTACAAGCCGCGGTACAAGGGCGGCTACTTCCCGGTCCCGCCGATGGACCACTACACCGACCTGCGGTCGGAGATGGTGAAGGCGCTGATCGAGGTCGGCATCCCGGTAGAGATGCAGCATCACGAGGTGGGCACGGCAGGCCAGGCGGAGATCGACATCAAGTTCGACAGCCTGCTGCACATGGCCGACAAGGTCATGCTCTACAAGTACGTGGTGAAGAGCGTGGCACGGGCGGCGGGGAAGACCGTGACGTTCATGCCCAAGCCGCTTTTCGGCGACAACGGCTCCGGCATGCACTGCCACCAGAGCCTGTGGAAGGACGGCGCGCCGCTGTTCTACGACGAGGTCGGGTACGCGGGCCTGTCGGACCTCGGCCGCTACTACGTCGGCGGCCTGCTCAAGCACGCGCCGTCGCTGCTGGCGTTCACCAACCCGACGGTGAACTCCTACCACCGGCTCGTTCCCGGTTTCGAGGCTCCGGTGAACCTGGTGTACTCGCAGCGCAACCGCTCGGCGTGTGTGCGGATCCCGATCACCGGCCCGAGCCCGAAGGCCAAGCGGCTCGAGTTCCGGGTTCCTGACCCGTCCTGCAACCCGTACCTCGCGTTCTCGGCCATGCTGCTGGCCGGCCTCGACGGGATCAGGAACAAGATCGAGCCGCCGGAGCCGGTGGACAAGGACCTGTACGAGCTGCCGCCGGACGAGGCAGCGTCGATCCCGCAGGTGCCGGGATCTCTGGACACGGTGCTCGACAACCTGGAAGCCGATCACGACTTCCTGCTCGAGGGCGGGGTCTTCACCCCGGACCTGATCGAAACCTGGCTGGACTACAAGCGGTCCAACGAGATCGACCCGATCAGGCTGCGGCCGCACCCGCACGAGTTCGAGCTCTACTTCGACGCCTGACGAACTTACCGGCTCTGACCTGCTGCTTCAGGGCTCGCCGTAGTGCTGTTCCACCGCCGTTCCGTCCGGTAGGCAGGTACGAACAGCATCTACGGCGGCCCTGGCCGGCTCGTCGCGGTCGGGCCAGATGCGGCATCTGAGCTGAGCACTCGGCAATCAGCTGTCCTGTGTCAATGCATGTGAGGCGCGGGCAGGCTGCTGACCTGGGGCGTCTCACTTTGGATGACAGAGTCCTTGGCGGTTGCTGGTGTGGCTCGCCATCTGATGTGAGGCAAGCTGCCGCGAAGTCGCAGGCTTGGTGTGTCGTCTCACGACGGCTCGCGGTCGGCACCTTGGGTGCGGAACATGTCGGCTTGGCGCGTGTCGCATGCCACAGTGAGCTGGCAGCGGCGGGTCTTTTCCGGGGATGCGTCAGGCGTTGAGCAGGACGGCGCGGGAAGTGCCTAGAGCTGGGCTAGTGCCTGGCGCAGCGGGTCCAGGCCCAGGGAGCCCAGGCCAAGTGCCCTGGAGTGGAAGTCCTTGAGGCTGAAGGCATCTTTGGCGCGGTCTCTGGCTTCTTTCCTGGCCTGCAGCCAGACCTGCTCCCCCAGCATGTAGGACGGGGCCTGACCGGGCCAGCCCAGGAAGCGGTGCAGCTCAAAGCGCAGCCGCTCCTCCCCGAAGTTGGAATGCGCCTGCAGGAACTCCCAGGCCAGATCGGCGTTCCAGCTCTCGCCTGCGCCTGGGCTCCAGGGGGCACCTGCAGGGATCTGCAGCTCCAGGTGCACGCCGATGTCCAGGACTGTCATAGCAGCCGACATCAGCTGCCGGTCGAGCATTCCAAGGTGTGCACCCGGGTCAGCAAGGTAGCCGAGTTCGCCCATCAGGTGCTCGGCGTATACGGCCCAGCCCTCGCCGTGCCCGTCGACCCAGCACAGCAGCCGCTGCCAGCGATTGAGGTTCTCGCGCTCGGCCAGTTTCTGGGAGACTTGCAGGTGGTGCCCTGGAACGCCCTCGTGGTAGATGCTCGTGACCTCCTTCCAGGTAGCGAAGGACTCCTGCCCGTCCGGCACCGACCACCACACCCGTCCGGGGCGAGACCAGTCCTCGGAGGGATCGGTGTAGTAGATCCCGCCATCGCTGGTCGGAGCGATCATCGCCTCTATCCGCCGGGCCTGCTCCGGAACGTCGAAGTGCTCGCCGTGCAGGTCGCTGATCGCGCGGTCGGCCAGATCCTGCATCCAGGCGCGGAAGTTCTGGCGGCCCTCGATGCGGCGGGCCGGGTCGCTGTCCAGGATGGCCACGGCCTCCTGCCTGGTGGCCCCCGGCCGGATCATGCTGGCGAGCCGTTGCTGCTCGGCGCGGATCAGCGCGATCTGCTCCCACCCTCTGGCGTATGCCTCTTCGAGGTCCACGACGGCGCCGAGGAAATAGCGCAGCGCCCTGCTGTAGACCTCGCGCCCACAAGCGTCCTTCTGCCGCGCTAGCGGAAGCAGCTCCCGGTTGAGGAAGACGCCGAGCTCGGCTGTTGCGGCACTCGCCTGTTCGGCGGCATGCTCGAGGTCGCCGCGCAGCGAGTCCGGCACCCCGGTCAGCTCCTCTACCAGGCCCGCGTAGAAGGACTCGCCCGGCTCGGCCCAGGCCGCGCACTGCTTGGCGACTTCCTCAACCTGCAGCCGGGCGGGCGGCCGCCCGCCGCGGGCCGCGCTCAGCAAGGTCCTGGACAACTGGCTGTAGGCGGCCGGAACGGCCGCCATACGCTTGGCAAGGTTGACCGCGGCCTGCTCGCCCTCGGTGGGCATCAGGTCGAAAACCTCGCGCACGTTCTGGACCCAGCCGGCCATCACGTTGAGCTCGCTAGTGGTATCGCCAGCGTCGTAGCACTCCACGGCCAGGCCCAGGCGCTCCTGCATCACCGCCCGCGCGACCTGCTCGCGCCGTCCTGGAGCTTCGGCCGACCCGAGCGCCGCCAGGGTTGAGCGGTCCAGTTCGGCCCGCGCGGCAAAGCCGTCTGCGCTAAGGTCCGGCATCTCGTCGTCGTGTCCCGCGATGCCTGCATAGGTGGCCACGGTCGGGTCCAGAGCTGCCGCGCGGTCCACGTACTCATCAGCGATGACGTCAATCGAAGCCTCACGCTCGGACACCTGAGGTTCCTCCCCGGATCCGGATGGCAGTGGAGTCCTGACCAACCGCAAGGCACGAAGACCGCCCAGACAACGTCCCGTCGGGCTCGCCTTGCGCATTACAGGCCGCGAGCTACTCAACTATGACATTCCGAGCCACTGCCGCAAGCGATAAGGCAGGCTCGGCCGCAACCGGCCGATGCGTTGCCGGCGAAAGCTGACGGCAGATAAGGCGGCACCATTCCGGCACTGGCGACGCGCGACGCTCGGAGCCTGATACATCCATACGACAGGTCCCTCGTTGAGCACGCAACCGATCTGCTCAGCTAGCAGCGGGCGGGTCAGTGCACTGGCGGATATTTTGTTTGACGGACGGTCGGCCGTCGCTGACGATGGTGATCAGTGGTTCGCCCGTCCCAGCGACGCCCCGCGTCTAGCACGAGAGGAGGCGAGATGTCTGCCAAGCTCCGAAGCTCTGCTCTGAAAGGCCACCAGACTTGTCGTTTCCCCGTTCATTCGTGTGCGGCCATTGCGGCGTAGATGTCTCACTGGACGCTCCCGGAACGTCCCATCGGAATCACTGTCCCAGTTGCCTGTGGTCCAGGCATCTCGATCGCAATGTCCCCGGCGACCGGAAGGCCGGCTGCCCGGGCGGTATGGAACCGATAGCGGTCACCATCCGCAGCGAACGCCGCTGGATGCTGATTCACCGCTGCACACGCTGCGGACGGCTGCGGATGAACCGGACAGCCGCCGATGACAACGTGCTGCTGCTGATGCAACTGGCCGCGCTGCCGCTCACCACACCACCTATTCCGTACCTCAGCCCGGCCGCATCGCCTGGCCATGACGCCAGAGCCGCGCAGCATCCTTCCTGAGGCGACGACCGCGCTTACCAGGCCGCCCATCAGCCACTGGGCGCTCCGCCCCCGCTCGGCAGCACTCGGACGCTGCGCACTCGGCTGGCGGCACCCATGAGAGTGCGCGTCCTGACGTGAGGCTGGCATGGAGCCGCGTCCCCGACGCGTGGGCGCATCTCCGATGATGGGCGCATGGAGTGGACCTTCACCGGCGAGGTGATCGAGTGGCGCGGACCGGCGCCGTACCTCTTTGTGGCCATGACGCCGGAGGAAAGCGACGATCTCAAGGAGGAAGCCCGCGGCCTGATCTACTGGGGCCAGGTGCCGGTTCACGTCACCATCGGCGACACCGAGTTCAGCACTGCGCTGTTCCCCAAGGACGGGCGCTACCTCGTGCCCGTCAAGGTGGCGGTGCAGCGAGCGGAGGCGATCGGCGAGGGCGCGATCGTCGAGGTCGTTTTGCGTCTCGACGCCGCGCGCAGGGAATGACGAGCGGATGGAACTGCGGCTGCCCGACGACCAGATCATCGTGGTCGAGGGGGCGTCAAAGGAGACACCGCGCTGCGCATGCTGGTCAGCTGCCGCCCAGGCGTGCGAGCCAGCTGATGATCTGAGCTGCGCCATCCTCGCTAGCCAGCCGTCTCGACAGCGCCTGGGCCTGCGTCCGGTACGACGGGAGCGCAACCGCGTCGCGGACGGCGGCGGCGAGCGCGGCCACGGAAAGCTGCCTGCGCGAGATGGGCGCCGGTCCGACGCCCAGCGCGACGAGCCGGGCTGCCCAGAACGGCTGGTCTGCCAGCACCGGCACGGTCACCGCCGGCACGCCAGCCCGCACACCCGCCGCCGTGGTGCCTGCACCAGCATGATGGACCACCGCAGCCATCCGCGGGAACAGCCAGTCGTGCGGCAGGTCACCGATGACGATCGAATCGCCAGGTGGCAGTCCGCTGGGTGGGTGCTGGCCAGTCTGCCTGACCTGGATCACCTGCCGCACGCCTGCCTCGCGGCCGGCGGCGGCGGCAAGTTCAATGAAGCCGCGCGTGTCATCCGGCGTCACGTCACCAAACCCGAAGAACGTCGGCGGCGGGCCCGAGGCCAGGAACTTCTCCACTTCCGCGGCCGGGCTCCAGGCTGCCGGCCTCCGCGGCCACCAGTAGCCCGTTACCTCGTAGCCGTCAGGCCAGTCCGCCGGGCGCGGCACAACTGCCGGGCTGAAGCCGTGGAAGACCGGCCATCGCCGGGTGTCCGGCTGCCCGGAAAGCACTTCACGGATCCCGCGCCGCGGTAACCCAAGCTCGTGCCTGATCTCCCTGGCTGGCGCGGCCATGGCCGCCAGCGCGGTGGTAGTGGCCATCCCCGCGACCCGGTTCCCCAGCCGGCCGAAAGACCGGCCCGTCACGATGGAAGGCGGGAAGTCGGCGGTCGTGTGCGTTGGCATGAGCTGCAATTCCATGCTGGGCAGGGCCAGTCCCTCTGCAACCTGATAACCGCCGACCGCGGTGATGCCGGTCAGCGCCAGCACATCGGCGGCATCCTGCCGAGCCACCGCCAGGACTGCCTTGTGCAGCGTCCGCACGTTCCCGGCCAGCAGCCTGATAATCCCGACACCGGCTGCCAGGCCGCTCCGCTCCACCCACCGAAGGCCATCAAACATGCCATGGGTGCCAGGTAACGCCCGGAACTCGAGCCCGCAGCCGACGACGAGGCCCTCATACTCATCGTTACTGGCGATCGTTACGCTATGCCCGGCAGCGCGGATGGCAGTCGCAAGCCCGGTGAGAGGCGCCACATCGCCGCGCCCCCCGGCCGTAGCGATCAGGACTCGCATCTCGGTGCCCCCTACGGCTCGATCGACAGAGACGCGGCTGCAGCTAGCGTAGCCGCCTACGCTCGGCCCGGATGCTGCTCATAAGGGGAGTTCGTGCTCTCAGGTGTCCGCTGACCGCCACGACACGTACATCGTCGCTGCCTACGTCGCCGGAGCTGCCCGGTAGGACCGGACGCCGCCGACGGGCCCGGCTTTCCGCTAGGGCTGGTGCCGGCGACCTCGCGGCAGGTCAGCTGTTGACTTGGGCGACCGGGCGGCCGAATATATGCGCCGCGGCGCGTTTGTGCTTCGCCGGAGGTGCTGGTTTGGTGTCAGGTCAGTTCCGCGATCTGGCCGCGGGCGGGGTGCCCATCCGCCGGCTGACCGCCGCCGACCTGGCTGGCTGCGTGGAGCTCGCGGCGGATCGTGGCTGGCCGCCCGAGCGCAACAAGTGGCGGCTGCTGTTCGCGGTGGGCGAGGCGTACGGTGTCGACGATCCGGCCGGGGGGCTGGCCGCGATGGTGGTGCTGACCAGGTACAGCCGGGGGCTCGCGGCGGTCGGCACGATGGTGGTGGCCTCGCGGTTCGGCCGCCGGGGACTGGGCCGGCGGCTGATGAGCTACCTGCTCGGGCAGGCCGGCCCGGCCGTGGTTTATCTCGCCGCCAACACCAGCAGCTACGGCCGCCGGTTGTACCAGAGCCTGGGGTTCCAGAGCATCGACACCGTCACCCGGCACGCCGGCCGGTTCGCTCCGCGGCCGGATGCTGGCCTGCCTGGCTCGGTTCGCTGCGCCTCGATGTCGGACCGAGAGCCGATGGCCGCGCTGGACCGGAAGGTATTCGGCGCCGATCGCCGACGGGTGCTGACGGAGCTGTTCGGCTTCGCCGAGCGGGTCTTAGTTGCCGAGGACGGCCAAGGGGCGCTGGCCGGTTTCGCGGCGGCCTGGCGCAACGAGAGCGACCTGGTGATCGGCCCGCTGGTAGCGGCAGATCCCGCCGTTGCCAGGACGCTGATCACCGCTGTCGCCGCGGAGGAAAACGGGTCCGTGCGGATCGACATCCGCGGCGATCATCTCGACCTGGCGACCTGGGCGACGGCACGAGGACTGGTCCCGTGCGGCAGCGCAACGCTGATGGTGCACGGCGGCAACCTGCCCGGTGAACGGGACAAACTGTTCGCACCGGTCTCGGGCGCCACTGGCTAGCAGGGCCGCTCCCCCGCTAACGTCCGTGGCGCGCCGGTATGGATCGCGCTTCGTTATCGCCATTGACATCACGGTGTGCACTAGAGGCCTTGTTCGGTGCTGGCACCGGGTGGCGGTCCGGGTGACCAGTTCGACCGGGCCGCCCATTGGCCGGCGCGTGACAGAGCATCACTGATCCAGGGCATCTTGTCTGTGCTGTAGTCGTCGACGTCGCGGTCCGTTCGCTTGGCCAGGCCCCGCTTCAGCTCGGCGTAGGCGTCCCGCTCGTCGTCGTGGCTTCTGAGCCAGTCACGGAACAGCAGGGTCTCCCGCCAGATCGGTGCGGTGACCGGCCGGATGTTGATATTCACCGGGCGGCCTGGGTCTGCGTCGACGACAACTTCCTCCCGATGGTCGACGCCGTGCTGATCAGTACCGAACCACTGGCCGGGAACGTGCACGAACCCGGACCTTCGGGCAGCTTCTGCCACGTGCGCGGCCGTCGGCAGGTCCGCGACCACGATCTGGATATCGATCAGCTGCTTGGAGGGCAGGCCGGGCACCGAGGTGGAGCCGATGTGATCGACCCGGATGATCATCGCAGCCACGCTGAAGAGCAGCCGGTCGGTGAGCCGGCGCGCTTGCTGCGGCCAGGTCGCGTCAGGGCCGGCAAGCAAGGCTTGCTGCCGCCGCGGCGCTCGGCTCCCGGTGCGCAGGTTCGCCTCGAACGGCACCAGCCGACGCTCCCACAGGGAACCGATCTGCTCGGCTGCCGGATCGACCAGGATGTCCGCGTCGCACCGGCCGTCCGTTGCTATCGCCAAATGCAGGCCTGGCCAGATGTGGTCTCCTGCCCGGCCGGCATCAGCACTGTGCAGGACGTAGATTGCCGGGACGACTGGATCCCAGGCTGGCGGAGCAGCGGAATCGCCTGGCACGGCGCCGCACTGGATGAGCTGATCCAAGATCAGACTCTCGTCATCATGACCTGCGGCCCCGACGAACAGCACGTCAGCTCCCTGACGGTCGGCTTGCTACTGGCAGCCCAGTGCCCGGCAACCCGTGACGAAACTGACAGCAAGCTCGCTCGGGCGGCACCTGCGGTATGCCTCTTCGTAGCTAACCCATTCGAATCTGTCATGCTCGGTGTTGTCGACCGTGACTGTCGTCCCCCACGGAACTTCCAGCGCGAACACCGCCCAGTCGGTGTCGCTGGTGAGAACGGGACGGGGTTCGGCCCGGATGCCTGTCTCCTCGTGCAGCTCCCGGACCGCGCATGCGGCGAGGTCCTCGCCCGGCTTGCGGGAGCCCGTCGGGGGGGTCCAAGCCCAGTCGCCCGCCCAGTCCGGACCATGATGGCCGCGGTGCAGCAGCACGTACCGCCAGCCATCCGGACCCCGGGCCGCGACGACGACCGTGGCCCCGTGTGGCCGCTCGCGGCTAACCGGCTCACCGTCCCAGGTGGTGTATTCCCGTGGCCCGCCGAAATCCGCCATGACCCATGATCGCTCGGGCCCGTCATCGGCACAACGAGTGCTGGGATCAGCAGCCGGACGGAGCGAGGGCCGTTCGAGATTCCAGGACCGCAGACGCCGTAATTGGCGGATCTGCAGCTTCCGCTCATCGGCCTTGAGTGAGCTTCGGCCACCATTGTTATCGCCGGGCCCGCTGGTCCGGCCGGGCCGCTTAGCGCGCTGGCGCAAGACGTGCCGTACCACGGTGCCGCTATCGGACAGCGGATCACGTCGTTGACGGACTGATTTTCCTGAGTTCCCCAAGGAGCTCCCAGTACTCGCCGAGGACGGCTGGCACTGAGCCGAACGCCGCGGCGAAGTGCTCGGCCAGCGGGATCTCGGTTCTCATCGCCAGGTAACCGTGCTCGGCCAGGATTCCCCGCGCCGCCCGGGCTGAGCGTGTTCCACGGCGTACTTTGGTCAGCAGAACCCCGACCTCAACGGGATGCGATATCGCGATCTCCGCCAGCACCTCAAAGGTGGGCCTGATGCGGTTCAGGTCCAGCCCGCTCGGCGAGACGGGCACCAGGACGATGGCGGACGCCAGGATGGCCGAGCGGATTATCGCGAGGTCCCCCGGCGGAGTGTCCACGACGACGTGCTCGTAGCCGGCCCCGAGATCGGCCAGCCGGATATGCACGTCCCTGGTGGGCACGCTGACCACCGTGAAGGGAAGCGGGTTACCCTGTTCCGCGGCGGCCTCGCTCCAGTTCATCAGTGAGCCCTGGGGATCGCAGTCCACTGCCAGCGTGCGGCCGAGGCGGTGCAGCACCATAGCGAGGCTGACCGCCGACGTCGTCTTCCCAGTGCCTCCCTTTGACGACACGAGCGCTAACCTCATCTGACGGTCCCTTCCTGATACCTGGCCGGATCGCAGCGCAGCTGACGTCAGGTCTCCGCAAACCAGCCCGTCGACCATGGGCCAGCCGGTTACGGCAGGCTCCACGAGTATCTGGTCTCCCTGTGCCGGCGATCTCCGCACCTGAGGACGATGTACCTAGTGTCGCTGGCCAGATGCGGATGTACCGCGGTTCCGGCCGTGGCCAGAAGCTCGTCAATGATCATCCGCCCCATCCTCGTCGCGCTACCCACGCGGAGGCCCCTTATTCCCCCTGCGGCGCGCCGCCGCCCACGCCAAGTAATGGTGGCCCGTCGGCCTGGGCGCACCGCTCCGTGTAGCCCTCGGAATCGTGGCAGCGCACCCTGGTGCTGCGGGTGCACGTGCCAGCCCACTTCCACCAGGCCCGTGGGACCGTTGTCGTCGCTGAGCGGCAGCAGCAGAAGGGTCCCCACCGGCTTGCCCGGCCGCGTGCCTGCGGCACACGGGACTACTGCCCACAAGCCCAGCGGCGGGGAAAGGCCACGCTCGAGCTCATGCCAGCGACCCGGCGCTGCTGCGCTTTGTCTGCAGGTGCTGCATCCCGTCCGGCGAGGGGTCGCCGGCATGCTCGGCGATGGTCCAGCAGTTCTTGCGGGGCAACTCGGCCAGCAGGCCCAGCACGAACGCCCGCGCCCGGCGCCGCGGTTCCACCCTGCTGAAACGGCTCCCGGTCCGGGTCATCAGCTCATCGAGTACGCCCAGCCACCGGCCGGGGCCTACGCTGGGGCCAGCGGCCACCAGACGGTCTTCACGTGTCATCACAAACCGGGAGGATCAGACGGTGGCCGCCCCGTCTCCAGCACCGACACGCCCAAGATCACGCTCTACGGCTGAAGTACCAGGAGGACGCATGCGACGAGGCGAGGTCTGGTGGGCCGAGTTCGATGAGCGAC
>Ga0335075_10001387_pt1 | contig 40167 bp, 40 predicted proteins | sample Lox_Sample_24_FD_206723 | JGI IMG/M metagenome (GOLD analysis project Ga0335075, IMG submission 206723) | Soil microbial communities from Loxahatchee National Wildlife Refuge, Florida, United States - Lox_Sample_2.4 | ecosystem: Environmental > Terrestrial > Soil > Wetlands | place: USA...
GCTTCAACTACCAGAACCGGATCTTCACCACCCCGGTCATCACCCTTCCGATCGTCGAGAAGGCGATCGAGGAGCTGGAGTGGGCGGTCAAGCGCGGTGCGCGTTGCATCCTGGTCCGCCCGGCTCCGGTCCCCGGCTTCCGGGGCCCGCGCTCGTTCGCGGTGCCCGAGTTCGACCCGTTCTGGGAGCGGGTCGTCGAGCACGACGTGCTGGTCGGCATGCACTCCAGCGACAGCGGCTACTCCCGCTACACCTCCGAGTGGGACGGTGCCGACCAGGAGATGCTGCCGTTCCAGACCAACGCGATGGGCATTCTCAACGAGTGGCGGCCGATCCAGGACTCGGTGGGCTCGTGGGTCATCCATGGCGCGCTCTACCGGCACCCGAAGCTGAAGGTGGCCATCGTCGAGGCCGGTTCGAAGTGGATGACCCCGCTGCTGGACGGCCTGGCCGAGGTCTTCCGGAAGGCCCCGGAGGCTTTCCCGAGCGACCCCGTCGAGATGGTCAAGAACCGGATTCACGTCAGCCCGTTCTTCGAGGACGGCATCGACGATCTGGTCAGCCTCGTCGGCGTGGACCGGGTCTTGTACGGCTCGGACTGGCCGCACCCGGAAGGGCTGGCGGAGCCGACGTTCTACGTCAACGCGCTGTCGCACCTGTCCGTCGACGACCAGGCAAAGATCATGGGCGGCAACCTCGGTCGACTCGTCACGGTGTGATAGACCTGCCCCCGTGGCGGACCATCCCCGAGATGGCCTTGAGCGCGGCGGACCGCTTCGGCGACGCAGAGGCGATTGTCGACGGCCCGCTGCGCTTTACCTTTGTCGATCTGATCGAACGAATTCGTTGCGCTGCAGGCGCTTTCGCTGACCTCGGTATCGGGAAGGGTGATCGGGTAGCGCTCTGGGCGCCCAATTCCTCGGGCTGGATCATCGCGGCGTTCGGATTGCTCACCGCCGGCGGCGTGCTGGTACCGGTGAACACCCGGTTCAAGCCGGAAGAAGCCGGCGACATCATCACCCGCAGTGCGGCGAAGGCCGTCCTGGTGCAGAAGGACTTTCTCGGCCAGGACTACACCGCGCCCGCTGGTGTACCGGTCATCGACCTGGCGTCCGACTTCCTTTCCAGCGGTTCGCCGTTCGGGCGCGCCGTGGACGGCACCGACATCTCGGACATCATCTTCACCTCGGGCACGACCGGTCGCCCGAAGGGCGCGATGATGAATCATCGCCAAACACTTCGCATGTACGAGGAGTGGGCAACGCTTGCCGATCTGCGCGAGGGCGACCGCTATTTGATGATCAACCCGTACTTCCACACGTTCGGCTTGAAAGCGGGCCTCATCACCTCGTTCTTCCGTGGCGCGACGATGCTACCGGTCGCGGTGTTCGATGTCGATGCGGTAGTGGATCTCATTGAGCGTGAACGCGTTACGATGTTGCCCGGCCCGCCGACGCTGTACCATTCGCTGCTGGCAGTTCCTGACAAGGGCAAGCTGTCGACTTTGCGGGCCGGCGTGACCGGCGCCGCCGACATCCCGGTCGAACTGGTGCGTCGCATTCACGACGATTTGCCGTTCCAGACGCTGATGACCGGCTATGGGCTCACCGAGGCGGGCAATGTGACGTTGTCGCGGCCCGGTGACTCGTTCGAGGATGTGGCCACCACCGCCGGCCTGCCGTGCGAGGGAGTCGACGTGCGGATCGCCGACGACGGCGAGGTGCTGGTCCGCGGCTACGGCGTCATGCAGGGCTACCTGGACGACCCGGCGGCCACCGCGCAGGCGATCGACGACGACGGCTGGCTGCACACCGGAGACTTGGGGAACTTCGATAAATCCGGTCGGCTGCGGATCGACGGGCGTAAAAAGGACATGTTCATTGTCGGCGGGTTCAACGCCTACCCGGCTGAGATCGAGGGCTTCATGTTGGAACATCCCGCGGTTGCTCAGGTCGCGGTGATCGGTGTGCCCGATCAGCGGCTCGGGCAGGTGGGTAAGGCCTTCGTCGTGCCACTTCAACATCTCAAAGGCACCGTGTCCGAGCAGGATTTGATCGCATGGTGCCGCGACCGGATGGCCGGATTCAAGGCCCCTCGGTACATTGAGTTCCTCGATGAACTGCCGCTGAACGCGACCGGCAAGGTGATGAAGGACCAACTTCGGTGAGATCGGCAGATCCGCAGACACATTCGATGGTCATCGCGTCGGACTATCGCGTGCCGAACCCAGAACGCGTGTGGCCGCTGATCCAACGCCGCAAATCTGCGCTCGCCGGCATCGGTGCACACCATGTGCTGGTCTACACGTCGACACATGACTACGGTCGTGTCCTGGTGACGATCGGTGTGCGCAGCCGGGAGCCGATCGTCGAGCTGCTCCGCTCACGGGTGTTCTTCGACTGGTTTGATGCGGTTGGCGTCGAAGACATTCCGGCGGTGTTTGCCGGCGAGATCGTGGAACGATTCAACTCCGGCACGGCGTCGCCACCGGCGGCTCCCGGCGTCGTGATAGCCGCCATCGCGTCGGTCGACAACGTCTCCGTCCTGACCACCGAGATTCGCGGCGCGCTATCCCGATTCCAGACGGCGGGTATCCGCGAGACCCGGGTTTTCAAGGCTTTCGACGACGGGCATGAAGTCCTGATCCTGCAGGAGATCGACGACGAGGATGCGGCGCAGCGCTGGATCAAACACCCCGACGTGGTGGCGCACTGGATGACCGGAGCGCCAGGCGGTGCCTACCCGCCGCTGTTCGTGGGCAAGTTGGTGGGCATGATGCGGATCGACGGCTAGAACGGACCACTGGAGTGTTCGTCTGTCTGTGTAACGGCATCACCAGCCAAATGGTGACCGAAGCGATCACCAACGGGGCATCGACGACCAATCAGATCGCCGCGGAATGCGGGGCGGGCGCCGACTGTGGTCGCTGCCGGCGCACGCTGCGTTCACTGCTGGGCGTTCACCGACGCGGGCTGCCATCCGGCGACGTGGGTTGAGCCAGTTCGTTCAACAGGTCGGGGACGTCCAGCCGCGGCGTGATCGCCTCGATCAGCACGATCCGGTCCTGATTCTGCGCCGCCGCGACAAAGGCGTCGTCGAGCTCGCCGTAGGTTTGCGCCCGAAACTTCAGGTGATTCGTCACGCCGAGTGCGTTGGGGATGTCGGCCCAACTCCAGCTGACAATGTCGTTGTAGGGCTGGTCTTTTCCGTGAATCATCCGTTCGACGGTGTAGCCGTCGTTATTGACCACCACGATGACCGGCGACAGTCCTTCCCGCGAGAACGTGCCGAGCTCCTGGACGGTCAGCTGCGCGGCCCCGTCGCCGATCAGCAGCACCGGCCGGCGATCCCGATGCGCCAGCCCCGCCCCGAGGGTGGCGGGCAGCGTGTATCCGATCGAACCCCATAGCGGTTGACCGATGAAGGTGACGCCGCGGGGCAGGCGGTGAGTGGCCATGCCGTAGTACGAGGTGCCCTGGTCTGCAAGCACCACATTGCCGGGGGTGAGCGCGTGGCAGAACCTGTCCCACAACACTTTTTGGCTGAGCGGCTCGTCGCGGGCCGGGACTTGCGCGGGCGCGTCATCGGATGTCGGCGCCACCGGCGGGGAGGTGATCCCACGCTGACGGAGAATCGACGTCAGCGCCTCGAGCGCGGCTTCCATCTCCAGCGGCGCGAACACCTGGTTGCCGACCGTGCTCTGCTGGGCTCCGACGTCGATGGTCCTCGCCGGGTCGATCCGCTGGCTGAAAAAGCCGCTTACCATGTCGGTGAACACGACTCCGGCAGTCACCAGCACCGGCGCCTCTTCGATCGCCCGGCGCACCGGTTCGGCGCTGGCCGCCCCGGCGTAGATGCCCAGGAAAGTCGGCGCGCTCTCGTCGACCAGACTCTTGCCCCACATCAGCGTGGCGTGCGGTACCACATCGGCGGCCAGCAGCGCCTCGAGCTTGTCGACGGCATTCAACCGATGCACCAAGAGGTCGGCTAGCACGGTCAACCGGTGGTCGGCGATGAGTTCGGTTGCCGCTTCGATGAATAGAGCAAGCGCGCGTGGGCTGGTCCCACCGGTATAGCGCGGCAACGGTGCGGTGGGCCGCTCGGTTTCGAAGCGTGCCACGTCGATCGGCAGCAGCAGGTATCCGGGCCGCCGCTGCTCTCGTACCTCGCTGAGCACTCGGTCGATTTCTCTGGTGGCCGTCGCGGGCATGAGATTGGCTTGGGCACAAGTGATTTCCCGGCTGATCCGGAAGAAGTGCTCGAAATCACCGTCGCCCAGCGAATGATGCAGCGCCCGACGGGTGCCCTGCGCGTCTTTCGACGGGCCGCCCACGATATGCACCACCGGCACATGCTCGGCATAGCTGCCCGCAATCGCGTTGGCCGCCGAAAGCTCGCCTACTCCGAATGTGGTTACCACAGCCGACATTCCACGTAGCCGGCCGTATCCGTCGGCCGCATATCCGGCGTTGAGTTCGTTGGCATTCCCGACCCACCGGATGTCAGGGTGGGCGATGATGTGATCGAGGAATTCGAGGTTGTAGTCGCCGGGGACTCCGAAGACTTCGGAAACGCCGAGTTCCACGAGACGGTCGAGCAGGTAGTCACCGACGGTGTATGCGTATTCACTATCAGCGGTCACGGGGACGACGGTACGCGTCTGCGGTCGAAAACGCCCTTCACGCGGCGCCGCCTCGCTATCGTGCGGCCATGGCAATCAAAGAGTCCCGCGACATCGTCATCGAAGCTAGCCCCGAGGAAATCCTGGACGTCATCGCCGACTTCGAAGCGATGCCGGAGTGGTCGGAACCCCATCAGAGCGCCGAGATCCTCGAGACCGGAGACGACGGCCGGCCCAGCAAGGTCAAGATGAAAGTCAGGACCGCGGGCATCACCGACGAGCAGGTGGTGGCCTACACCTGGAGCGGCAACGAGGTGACCTGGACGCTGGTGAGCTCCGGTCAGCAGAAGTCGCAGGACGGCAAGTACACCTTGGTGCCCGACAAAGACGCGACCCTGGTCAAGATGGAGATCAGCGTCGACCCCAACGTTCCACTCCCCGGCTTCGTGCTGAAGCGCGCGATCAAGGGGACCATCGATTCCGCGACCAAGGACCTGCGCAAGCGGGTACTGAACGTGAAGAAGGGCAAGGCTTGAGCGTTCGTGCTGCTGGGCATCGTGGCCGCGCTCTACGAGCGTGAGCGGTCGGGGCTCGGTCAGGTGGTGGACGCGGCGATGGTCGACGGCGTCAGCGTGCTCGCGCAGATGATGTGGACGATGAAGTCGACGGGCGCCCTGCGCGACGAGCGGGAAGCATTTCTGCTCGACGGCGGCGCGCCGTTCTATCGCTGCTACGAAACCGCCGACGGGAAGTACATGGCGGTGGGCGCAATCGAGCCGCAGTTCTTCGCCGAATTGCTGGCCGGACTGGGGTTGTCCGCCGACGAGGTGCCGGGTCAGCTCGATATCGGTTCGTATCCGCGGATGTTCGAGGTTTTCACCGCGCGCTTCGCCGGCAAGACCCGCGACGAGTGGGCGGAGATCTTCGACGGCACCGACGCGTGTGTCACTCCGGTGTTGACGTGGAGCGAGGCCGCCGCGGATCCATACCTGACCGCACGCGCGACGGTGATCAACCCAGGCGGAGTCGACCAGGCCGCGCCGGCGCCGCGGTTCTCTCGCACACCGGCCGGGCCGGTCGGGCCACCGCCGCCCGCAACGACACCGCTCGACGAAATCGGCTGGTAATCAGCCCGTTAACCGGTCTGTCTTGCTAGCTTGGGCGTAGTGGCCGTACGCGCATCGCGAGAGATTCTCATCGACGCGCCGCCGGAGGTGATCCTGGAGGCGCTGGCCGACGTCGGGTCGTTGTTGTCGTGGTCGCCGGTGCACAAGCGGATCGAGGTTCTCGATTGGTACGCCGACGGTCGGCCGCATCACGTGAAGGCCACCATCAAAATCTTCGGGCTCGTCGACAACGAGATCCTGGAGTATCACTGGGGTCCCGATTGGGTGGTCTGGGATGCCGACGACACCTTCCAGCAGCGCGGGCAGCACGTGGAATACAACCTGCAGCCGGTGGGCGTCGATCGGACGCGGGTGCGCTTTGACATCACCGTCGAACCGGCCGGCCCGGTTCCCGCCTTCGTCGTCAAGCGGGCGAGCAAAATCGTGCTGGATGCCGCGACGAAGGGGCTGCGCGAGCAAGTAATGGGCCTGACCGGTTCTGATCGGCCGAAATAGCGATCGCGTCGAGCAAAACGCTGGCCCGCCGGCGGTCCGCGCTGGCACGGTAGGACCTTGTGCGGGTGTGGCTGAGCGGTTAGGCAGCGGCCTGCAAAGCCGTACACACGGGTTCGAATCCCGTCACTCGCTCCATGGCATCTGCGCTGCGCAACCTGGTCCGCGAACGCGATTGCATTGCTAACTTGCTAATAGTGGCCGTGCAAGCATCGCGAGAGATTGTCATCGATGCGCCGCCGGAGGTGATCCTGGAGGCGCTGGCCGATGTCGGCTCGGTGCCGTCCTGGTCCTCGGTCCACAAACGGGCCGAAGTCATCGACAGCTATCCCGACGGTCGCCCACACCATGTGAAGGTCACGGTCCGGATTGTCGGCATCGTCGACACCGAGGTACTCGAATACCACTGGGGTCCGGACTGGCTGGTGTGGGATGCCGACAAGACGCTGCAGCAGCACGCCCAGCATGTCGAGTACACCCTGCAGCGCGAGACCGAAGACACGACGCGGGTGCGATTCGAGATCACCCTGGAGCCGTCGGCGCCAATCCCGGAGTTTTTGGTCAACCGGGCGCGAAAGAAAGTTCTTTACGCTGCGACCGAAGGGTTGCGACAGCGAGTGATGGCTGCCATCGGTTCAGATCGCTCGATCCCGCAGTAGTGCCAGCCGGCGGATCGCCTCGTCGAGCGTGTCGTCGCGCTTGCAGAAAGTGAACCGCACCAAGTGATTCCACTCGTTGTAGTCCGCGGCAGTGGGATCGCAGAAGGCCGTCATCGGGATCGCGGCCACCCCGACCTGTTCCGGTAGTGCGGCGCAGAATGTGGTGCTGTCGTCGTAACCCAGCGGACGCGGATCGGCGCACAAGAAGTAGCTGCCCGCGCTGTCATGTACCCGAAAGCCGACCTTGGTCAACCCGCGTGCCAGCCGATCGCGCCTGTCCTGCAACGAAGTCCGCAGCGCGGCGACCCAAGCCTCTTCGGTGTTCAGCGCCTGCGCAACCGCCGGCTGAAACGGCGCGCCGCCAACGTAACTCAGATACTGTTTGGCCGCCCGCACGCCAAGTATGAGTTCTTTTGGCCCGCAAGCCCATCCGATCTTCCAGCCGGTGCAGTTGAACATCTTCGCCGCGCTCGAGATTGTGACGGTGCGCTCGGCCATCCCGTCGAAACCGGCCAGCGGCAAGTGCTGGCGGCCGTCATACACCAGATGCTCGTAGACCTCGTCGGTGATGACCAGCAAGTCGGCGGCCACCGCGATCTGCGCGATGGCCGTCAACTCGGCCGCGCTGAGGACCGTGCCGGTGGGGTTGTGCGGCGAGTTCACGATCAACGCCTTGGTGCGCGGTGTCACCGCACGCCGCAAGGCATCGGTGTCGAGCGCAAAGCCACGGCCGTCGGGCACCAGCGGCACGATGACCCGCTTGGCGCCGGCCATCGCGACCACCGGGGAGTAGGAGTCGTAGAACGGCTGGATCAAGATCACCTCGGAGCCGGGCTCGATCAGGCCGAGCACGGCCGATGCGATGGCCTCGGTGGCCCCGACCGTCACGAGTACTTCGGTGTCCGGGTCGTAGTCGACCCCGAAGTGCCGCTTGCGCTGGGCGGCGATCGCTTCGCGCAGCGCCGCGACGCCGATTCCCGGCGGATATTGGTTGACGCCCTCGGCGATGGCGTCCTGAGCGGCCTTCAGCATCGCCGGCGGTCCATCTTCGTCGGGGAAGCCCTGCCCGAGGTTCACCGCGCCGACCCGGGAGGCCAGCGCCGACATCTCGGCGAACACCGTCGTCGCATAGGGCTGCAGTCGCGACACCGTCATGGCCGTCGAGCCTAGAACGCCTGCTGGGCGCGAGTGCGCGGACAGCTGCACTGACGGCGGCTCCAAGGGCAAACCGGCCCAACCAACAGGTTGATCGGGCGCCCTGTTAGGGTGGCGGCCAGAGGACTAGCGTCCCCAAGGACGGATTCAAAAACCCAGTCGTGAAGAGGAATCACTCATGTCCGAAGAAGCCTTCATCTACGAGGCCATCCGCACGCCGCGCGGCAAGCAGCGCAACGGGTCATTGAACGAGGTCAAGCCGCTGAACCTGGTGGTCGGGCTGGTCGACGAACTGCGCCGGCGGTTCCCCGACCTCGACGAGACGCTGATCAGTGACATGATCCTCGGCGTTGTTTCCCCGGTCGGCGACCAGGGCGGCGACATCGCCCGGACGGCCGTGCTGGCAGCCGGGCTGCCCGAGACCACCGGTGGTGTGCAGCTGAACCGGTTCTGCGCCTCGGGGCTGGAAGCGGTCAACACCGCTGCGCAAAAGGTGCGCTCCGGCTGGGACGACCTGGTGCTGGCCGGCGGTGTGGAGTCGATGAGCCGCGTCCCGATGGGCTCGGACGGCGGCGCCTGGGCGACCGACCCCGAGACCAACTACCAGATCGGCTTCGTGCCGCAGGGCATCGGCGCCGACCTGATCGCCACCATCGAAGGCTTCTCCCGCGAGGACGTCGACGCCTACGCGCTGCGCAGCCAGGAAAAGGCCGCCGAGGCCTGGTCGGGCGGCTACTTCGCGAAGTCGGTCGTACCGGTGCGTGACCAGAACGGTCTGGTGATCCTCGACCACGACGAGCACATGCGCCCCGACACCACGCCCGAAGGCTTGGCCAAGCTGAAAACGGCATTCGACGGCATCGGCGAGATGGGCGGCTTCGACGACGTGGCGCTGCAGAAGTACCACTGGGTCGAAAAGATCAACCACGTCCACACCGGCGGCAACAGCTCCGGCATCGTCGACGGCGCCGCGCTGGTGCTGGTGGGTTCGGAAGCTGCCGGCAAGTCGCAGGGGCTGACCCCGCGGGCCCGCATCGTGGCCACCGCCACCAGCGGCGCGGACCCGGTCATCATGTTGACCGGCCCGACACCGGCCACCCGCAAGGTGCTTGACCGCTCCGGTCTGACGATCGAGGACATCGACCTGTTCGAGCTGAACGAGGCGTTTGCGTCGGTGGTGCTGAAGTTCCAGAAGGACCTCAACATCCCCGACGAGAAGCTCAACGTCAACGGTGGCGCCATCGCGATGGGTCACCCGCTGGGCGCCACCGGCGCCATGATCACCGGCACCATGGTCGACGAGCTCGAGCGTCGCAACGCGCGACGCGCGCTGGTCACGCTGTGCATCGGCGGCGGCATGGGTGTCGCCACCATCATCGAGAGGGTTTAACACCATGGCAGAGAACACGATTCAGTGGGACAAGGACGCCGACGGCGTCGTCACACTGACGCTTGACGACCCCACCGGGTCGGCCAACGTGATGAACGAACATTACGCCGAGTCGATGCACAAAGCGGTAGAACGCCTTGTCGCGGAGAAAGATTCGATCAATGGCGTGGTCATCACCAGCGCAAAGAAGACCTTCTTCGCCGGCGGAGACCTCAAGGGCATGATCAAACTCGGTCCAGAGAACGCCGGCGAGGCGTTCGACACCGTCGAGGCGGTCAAGCGTGACCTCCGTGCCCTGGAGACTCTTGGCAAGCCGGTGGTGGCCGCCGTCAACGGCGCTGCGCTCGGCGGCGGTCTGGAGATCGCGCTGGCGTGTCATCACCGCATCGCCGCCGACGTCAAGGGCCTTGTCGTCGGCCTGCCAGAGGTGACGCTGGGTCTGCTGCCCGGTGGCGGTGGGGTGACCCGCACCGTGCGGATGTTCGGCATCCAGAACGCGTTCATGAACATCCTGTCGCAGGGCACCCGGTTCAAGCCGGACAAGGCCAAGGAGATGGGGCTGGTCGACGAGCTGGTCGGCTCGGTCGAGGAACTGGTGCCTGCCGCCAAGGCGTGGATCAAGGCCAACCCCGATTCGCACACTCAGCCGTGGGATGTCAAGGGCTACAAGATGCCTGGCGGCACTCCGTCCAGCCCGGCGCTGGCCGGCATGCTGCCGTCATTCCCGGCGCTGCTGAAAAAGCAACTCAAGGGTGCGCCGATGCCCGCGCCGCGGGCCATTCTGGACGCGGCCGTCGAGGGCGCGCAGGTGGACTTCGACACGGCCAGCCGCATCGAGAGCCGCTACTTCACCCAGTTGGTCACCGGTCAGGTCGCCAAGAACATGATCCAGGCGTTCTTCTTCGACCTGCAGCACATCAACGGCGGCGGCTCGCGTCCGGAAGGCATTGAACCGGTCAAGATCAACAAGATCGGCGTGCTGGGCGCGGGCATGATGGGCGCCGGTATCGCCTACGTGTCGGCCAAGGCCGGATACGACGTGGTGCTCAAGGACGTCGACCTCGAGGCCGCGGAGAAGGGCAAGGGCTACTCGGAAAAGCTTGAGGCCAAGGCACTTCAGCGTGGCAAGACCACCGAGGAGAAGAGCAAGGCGCTGCTGGACCGCATCACGCCCAGCGCTGACCCCGCTGACTTCAAGGGCGTCGACTTCGTGATCGAGGCGGTCTTCGAAAACCAGGACCTCAAGCACAAGGTGTTCGGTGAGATCGAGGACATCGTCGAGCCCAACGCGCTGCTCGGGTCGAACACCTCGACCCTGCCGATCACCGGTCTGGCGACCGGGGTGAAGCGGCAGGAGGACTTCATCGGCATCCACTTCTTCTCACCGGTCGACAAGATGCCGCTGGTCGAAATCATCAAGGGCGAGAAGACTTCTGACGAGGCGCTGGCCCGGGTGTTCGACTACACGCTGGCCATCGGCAAGACCCCGATCGTGGTCAACGACAGCCGCGGCTTCTTCACCAGCCGCGTGATCGGCACGTTCGTGAACGAGGCGCTGGCGATGCTGGGCGAGGGTGTCGAGCCCGCCAGCATCGAGCACGCGGGTTCGCAGGCCGGCTATCCGGCGCCGCCGCTGCAGCTGTCCGATGAGCTCAATCTGGAACTGATGCACAAGATCGCGGTCGCGAGCCGCAAGGGCGTCGAGGATGCTGGCGGTCACTACGAGCCGCACCCCGCTGAAGCCGTCGTGGAGAAGATGATCGAGATCGGCCGACCCAGCCGCCTGAAGGGCGCCGGCTTCTATGAATACGTCGACGGCAAGCGCACCCGTTTGTGGCCGGGTCTGCGGGAGACCTTCAAGTCCGGTAGTTCGGAGCCGCCGCTGCAGGACATGATCGACCGGATGCTGTTCGCCGAGGCGCTGGAAACCCAGAAGTGCCTTGATGAAAAGGTGTTGACGTCCACCGCCGACGCGAACATCGGGTCGATCATGGGAATCGGCTTCCCGCCGTGGACCGGTGGCAGCGCGCAGTACATCGTCGGCTACCAAGGCGCGACCGGTACGGGTAAGGAAGCTTTCGTCGCGCGGGCTCGCGAGCTGGCGGCCAAGTACGGCGACCGCTTCCTGCCGCCGGACTCGTTGGCCTAAGCGGAGCGCTGGAAGAGGTAGTACCGCGTCGGGGTCCTCTCGCGGTCTAGCTCCTGCTCTTCGCCGGCGGATTCCAGTGTCCAGCCGGATGCGAAGCGTCGTTCCATCTCGGCGTGGTCGATGCCGCGCACGCCGAATCGCCCGCCGGGAATGAACGCGACGATCAGCAGGCGTGCATCGGGTGCTGCGACGGCGCTGACCTCGCGGACGTAGGCGTCGCGATCGTCGTCGTTCATGTTGTGCAGGCAGCCGTTGTCGACGATCAGCTGCATCGGGCCGTTGATTCCGGCTTGACGCAACTGCCGGACGTCGGCGTGGACGAAGTCGACGCCGGTGTTCGCGGCGCGGGCTTTTGCCCGGGCCTTCTCCAGCGCCGTGGGCACGAAGTCCACGGCCGTGACCTGCCAACCCTGCTTGGACAGGTAGATGGAGGTGTCGCCGGTACCGCAACCAAGTTCGAGTGCGGCGGCCGCCGACAGTGCGGGTGAACCTTGGGAAGGGTTGCCTTCGACCAGGTTTCGCAGACTCTGCGCCAACGGGTGGCCGTCCCAGGGCGTGAACCCAAACCGGTAGAACAGCCGGAACAGGGTGTGCTTGGAGCCCAGCAGGTCAAGTTTCATGCGGGCTATGTTGCCAAACCTCGGTGTAGTCGGGAACTCGCATCGAGTCGTGCATCCGAACGCCCTTGGTGTTCAGCTTCGCGACCGCCGTGGTGAGCGATGGGGGCAGCAGCGAGACCAGCTGAAGGCCGCGGCTGATCGCCCAAAGCGCGGCCGGGGAGCCGGGGACGATGGTCTTGGCGGCTCCGCGGGCGAAGGCCCGGCTACGGCTTACGATCTCGGCCATTTCCCGCTGGTACGCGGCGAACGCACGCTCGTGATCCCCGCCGGCTCGGGCAAGCTCGCCGGCCAGCACGTAGGCGCCGATCACCGCGAGGCTGGTACTGCCGCCCACCGCGGGGCCGGGGCAGTACGCTGCGTCGCCGACGAGCGTGACCCGCCCGCGCGACCAGATGTCGAGCTGCAGTTGGCTGATCGCGTCGAAGTAGAACGCGGGCGTGTGGTCGATTTCCGCCAGCCAGCGGTCCACGCGTGGGTGCATCCCGGCGAATGCGCCACGTAGTAATTCCCTCTGCCGCAGAGTATCTCGGTAGTTGTATTCGAGTTGTTGCTTGCTGCGGAACATGAACACGATGCGTGCGTCGTCCAGATGATCTGCGGTGTAGATCGCGGCCAGGCGACCGACACCGGCATAACCGAGCATCTCTTTGTGGTGTGCCATGGTTTTCGGTGCCGACACCACCGCCAGGTACCCGCCGATGAACCGGGTGAGGCCCGCCTCTTCGCCGAAAACCAGGCGCCGGACGTTGGAGTGCAGCCCGTCGGCGCCGACCACAACGTCGAACCTGCGTGGTGGCGCGTGCTCAAACGTCACCTCGCCGTCGGGGAAGATGGCCGTGATCGAGTCACCGAAGACGTACTCCACAACGTCGCGGCCGGCGTCGTAGTAGACCTCGCTGAGATCGTCGCGCATGATCTCCACATGCTGGTCGGACGCGGCGCCGGTGAGTTTGGTGAGATCGACCCGTATCGGTCGTCGCCGACCCTCGCGATGGATCGTCATCGTGTCGGTTCCGGTGGCGAGCGCCTCGATGCGCGGCAGGACGCCCATCTTCGCGGAGATCTCCATCGACGGGCGGAACAAGTCAACGGCGTGGCCGCCGGTCTTGCGTAACGTCGGCGCGCGCTCAACCACGGTGACGCCGAAGCCGGACTGAGTCAACCAGTACGCCAGCACCGGCCCGGCAATGCTGGCACCAGAGATGAGGATCCGCATTGCGCACCTCCTGCTTACTTAACGATCAGTAAGCTTACCATGCGCCTTACCTATCGGTAAGTCAGATAAGCTGGCGACATGAGCAGGCCCCGCTCGGACACCCGCGAGCGCATACAGGACGTCGCCCGTGAACTGTTCAAACAGCGGGGGATGCAGCGCACTAGCTTGCAGGACATCGCAGACAAACTCGGAATCACCAAGCCGGCGTTGTACTACCACTTCACTTCTCGGGAGGATTTGGTCCGCAGCATCGTGCAGCCGCTGATCGACGAAGGGGAGCGGTTCATCGCCCACCACGAAAACGCGCGCGACGCGACCCCGCGTGAATTGCTGGAGGGGTACTTCGACTTTCATTTCGAGCACCGCGGGGATCTGGTGTTGATCGTGACGGAGTTGACCACACTCGCCGATCTCGGCTTGATCGACCAACTGCTCACCTGGCGGGACCGGCTGGGGAAGCTGGTTTTCGGCCGACGTCCCACGCTCGCACAGTCAACACGCGCGGTGATCGCCTTCGGCGGTCTGCAGGACTGCTGTCTGCAATTCCCGGACACGCCCTACGACGCATTGCGGCGGGCCACCGTCGAAGGAGCGCTGGCTGCCCTCGGAATCGAGGAATCGTCGTCGGGCTAGAGTTCCCAAACTATGCGATTCGGAATCTTCATTCCGCAAGGTTGGCGGCTGGATCTGGTCGGGATCGACCCGGCTGAGCACTGGGTGGCGATGCGTGACCTGGCCGCCCACGCCGACGACGGCGCGTGGGACTCGTTGTGGGTCTACGACCACTTCCACACCGTGCCGATGCCGACCGCCGAAGCTACCCACGAGGCGTGGTCGCTGATGTCGGCCTACGCGGCGACCACATCGCGGATCAAGCTCGGCCAGATGTGCACGGCGATGAGTTACCGCAATCCCGTTTACCTGGCCAAAGTCGCTGCCACCGCCGACATCATCTCCGGTGGCCGCATCCAGATGGGCATCGGCGGCGGCTGGTACGAACACGAGTGGCGCGCTTATGGTTACGGGTTCCCATCGGCGGGGGTGCGGCTGGCGCGCTTGGACGAAGGCGTGCAGATCATGCGCGACGCGTGGCGCGACGGCAAGGTCAGCTTCGCCGGCAAGCACTACCAGGTCGACGGCGCGTGGGTGGCACCGAAGCCACTGCAGGACAACGGGATTCCACTGTGGATAGCCGGCGGAGGCGAGAAGGTCACGCTGCGCATCGCCGCGAAATACGCGCAGTACACCAACTTCACACCCGAGCCCGTCGGCTTTGCGCGCAAGTCCGAAGTGCTTGCCGGACACTGCCGTGACGTCGGTACCGACTACGACGCGATAGTGCGTTCAGTCAACGTCAACGCCGTCATCGGCACCTCGGAGGCCGACGTGAAAGACCGGCTACAGCGCATCCGTGATCGGCTTGTCGGCTACATACCCGAATCCGCGGCCGACGCGATGATCGCCGGCACTACCGGACCCGAGTCGGCCACCGGCACCGCGGAAGAGGTGGTCGACCGGCTGCAACAGTTGCGCGGCCTCGGCTGCGAATACGTGATCTGTTATTTCCCGGAGGCCGCCTACGATCGCTCCAGCATCGAGCGGTTCGAACAAGAAGTGATTCCGGCGCTGAGCTAAACGTCGGCCGTTGTGTACCGCGTCTTGACCGGGGTTGCGGCCAGCAGCGGGGGCAGTTCGGTCACTTTGCCTTCCCCGGCACGAAACGCGCGGTAGGCCTCGTCGTGCTCGATGGTGTCCCAGAGTTCGTAGATGATCCAGTGCGCGTTGTCGTCCTCGTCGACCAGGACCTCGGTGCGCAGGTTCCCGTCGAACGCGCGGGTTGTTTTCAGCGTCCGGCTCATCAGGTCGCGCGCCGTGGGTACTGCCTCGGGCTTGAACTTCAGTTCCAGTAACACCGTGACTGCCATGCCCGCCAACCTAGTGCAGGGCCGCCATGCGCCCACTACGAGAATGGGATTTCCACTTTTCGGAAGGCTGTTATACGGTTCAGTGAGCAATATTCTGGTCGCTGGACGGATGATCGCTGGAGGATCGCTCGATGCAGAAGGCACTTGCCCCCGACATCTCCACCTGGCCCGACGACAGCCCGCAGCTGATCGGCAGTCGATGCGGCGACTGTGGCGCCACCACCTTCCCGGTGCAGCAGCGGTGTCCGCGCTGCAGCGGCGGCGAGATGAGCGAGTTGTTGTTGCCGCGCAGCGGAACGCTGGTGGCATGGACCACCCAGGGCTTCCCGCCCGGCGCTCCCTACGCAGGCCCGACGGGTGACGACTTCGTCCCGTTCGGCGTCGGCCTGGTCCAACTCGGCGACGTGATCCGAGTCGAGGGCCGGCTGACCGAGAACGACCCGGCCAAGCTCAAGTTCGGCCAGCAGGTCGAGCTCACCATGGTGCCGTTCACCACCGATGCGGACGGCAACGAGATCGTCACGTTCGCGTTCCAGCCGGTATAGCAAGGAGTCGCCATGACTAACGATGTGGCCATCATTGGCGTGGGTCTGCATCCTTTCGGCAGGTTCGAGAAGACCGCGATGGAGATGGGCGCCGAGGCCATCCAATTCGCGCTGACCGACGCCGGGGTGGACTGGAAGGACATCCAATTCGGGTTCGGTGGCAGCCACGAGGTGTCCAACCCCGATGCGGTGACCCGCCTGGTCGGGCTGACCGGCATCACCTTCACCAACGTGTTCAACGCCTGCGCCACCGCGGCCAGCGCCATCCAGCAGACCGCCGACACCATCCGACTGGGCAAGTACGACATCGGCATCGCGATCGGTTTGGACAAGCACCCCCGCGGCGCTTTCACCGACGACCCCGCCAAACTCGCGCTGCCGCAGTGGTACGCGGAGAACGGTCAGTTCGTCACCACGAAATTCTTTGGCATGAAGGCCAACAAGTACCTGCACGACCACAACATCTCCCAGGCCACCCTGGCCAAGGTGGCCGCCAAGAACTTCCGCAACGGCGCGCTGAACCCGAATGCGTTCCGCCGCAAGCCCATCCCTGAGGACCAGATCCTCAACTCGCCGGTGCTGAACTACCCGCTGACGCAGTACATGTTCTGTGCCCCGGACGAGGGTGCCGCGGCGGTAATCATGTGCCGCGCCGACATGGCACACAAGTTCACCGACAAGCCGGTGTATGTCCGCGCATGTGAGATCCGCACCCGCCGGTACGGCGCGTACGAAGTGCACGCCACCTTCGCCCCGCTGGACGAGGACGTCTCGCCGACGGTGTATGCGTCCAAGGCCGCTTACGAAGCCGCAGGCATTGGCCCCGAAGACGTCGACGTCGCCCAACTGCAGGACACCGACGCCGGCAATGAGGTCATCCACATGGCCGAGACGGGTCTGTGCACCGACGGTGAGCAGGAGAAGCTGATCGCCGACGGAGCCACCGAGATCCATGGCTCAATGCCGGTCAACACCGACGGCGGGCTGATCGCCAACGGCGAGCCGATAGGTGCGTCGGGGCTGCGGCAGATGCATGAGCTGGTGCGCCAGCTACGCGGCGAGGCGGGCGAGCGTCAGGTGCCCGGCAACCCGCGCGTGGGCTTGGCACAGGTGTACGGCGCTCCGGGCACCGCGTCGGCGACCATCCTGTCGCTTTAGATCGCCGGGCCCAGCAGGTCGTCGGCGTCGCGGATGACGTAGCCGTAGCCCTGCTCGGCCAGAAACCGTTGCCGGTGCGCGGCGTACTCGGCATCTTGGCTGTCGCGTGCCACCACCGAATAGAACACCGCGCCGCCGCCGTCGGCCTTGGGTCGCAGTAATCGGCCCAGCCGCTGCGCCTCCTCCTGCCGTGAGCCGAATGTTCCCGAAACCTGCACCGCCACTGCGGCTTCCGGCAGGTCGATGGAGAAGTTTGCGACCTTGGACACCACCAGGGTGCTGATCTCGCCACGGCGGAACGCGTCGAAAAGCGCCTCGCGCTCGGCGGTCTTGGTTGACCCCTGGATCACCGGCGCGTCCAGCACGGCTCCGAGCTCGTCGAGCTGATCCAGGTAGGCGCCGATCACAAGCGTCTGCTCGCCGGGGTGGCGGCTCAGGATGGACTTGACCACCGCGATCTTCGAATGTGCTGTCGAGCAAAGCCGGTAGCGCTCTTCGGGTTCGGCGGTCGCGTAGGTCATCCGTTCGCTGTCGGTCAGCGTGACCCGCACCTCGACGCACTCCGCCGGCGCGATCCACCCTTGGGCCTCGATATCCTTCCACGGCGCGTCATAGCGTTTTGGGCCGATCAGCGAGAACACGTCGCCCTCCCGGCCGTCCTCGCGGATCAGTGTGGCCGTCAGCCCCAGCCGCCGGCGAGACTGCAGATCAGCTGTCATCCGGAACACCGGCGCCGGCAGCAGGTGCACCTCGTCGTAGACGATCAATCCCCAGTCGCGGCTGTCGAACAGCTCCAGATGGCGGTACTCGCCCTTGGTGCGACGGGTGATGACCTGATAGGTGGCGATGGTGACCGGCCGGATTTCCTTGCGCTCCCCGGAGTATTCGCCGATCTCCTCGTCGGTCAGCGAGGTGCGCGCGATCAGCTCGCGTTTCCACTGCCGCCCGGCAACGGTGTTGGTGACCAGAATCAGTGTCGTCGCACTGGCTTTCGCCATCGCCGCCGCACCGACAAGCGTCTTGCCCGCCCCGCAGGGCAGGACCACCACGCCCGATCCGCCGGCCCAGAACGACTCGGCTGCCATCTCCTGATAGTCGCGCAAATGCCAGTTGTCCTGTCGCAGGCTGATCGGGTGTGCCTCGCCGTCGACGTAGCCGGCCAAATCCTCGGCGGGCCAGCCGATCTTGAGCAGCATCTGTTTGACCCGACCCCGTTCACTGGGGTGCACGACGACGGTGTCGTCATCGATCCGGGCCCCCAGCATCGGCGTGATCTTCTTGTGGCGCAACACTTCCGCGAGCACGGCGCGGTCCAGGCTGACCAGTGTCAGGCCGTGGGCCGGGTGCTTGACCAACTGCAGCCGTCCGTAACGGGCCATCGTGTCGACGATGTCGACCAGCAGCGGCTGCGGGACGGCATAGCGCGAGTAGCTGACCAGCGCGTCGACCACCTGCTCGGCGTCGTGGCCCGCGGCACGCGCATTCCACAGCGCCAGCGGCGTGATGCGATAGGTGTGCACGTGCTCGGGTGCACGCTCCAGCTCGGCGAACGGCGCGATCGCCGCGCGTGCCGCACTGGCCAGTTCATGGTCAACCTCGAGCAGCACCGTCTTGTCGGACTGCACGATCAACGGCCCGTCAGTCATGTGACTCCATAGATCTCCATTATCCGTCGTCCTCCGACACCACCGACGTGATGCGGTGGATGGCGAACTCACGTGCGCGGCCGGAAGCGGAATCGAATGCCATCAGCTGCCCGCCGGCCACCGTGATCGGCGACACCACTCGCTGGGTGGCCACGCCGGCGGCATCAACGTAGCCGATCACCACGGTGTCCTGCCGCTGGGCGGCGTGCTGCAGCAGCGACATCGCCACCGCCGGGTCGATCCGCACACTGCCGAACGGCGCGGTGGTCACCTTGCGAAGCACCCCGACCACAGCGCTCAGGCTTTCGCCGCTCGGGCGCGGCATGGGCCGGTGCGGCCGACGCCGCTGCGGCGTGGGTACCCGGGCGCCGCGGGCCCGGATGTCGACGATGGTGCCGGTGGAGTCCTCGGCGGCCGGCGCGAAACCGGCGTCCTGCAAGGTAGCGAGCACTTCATTGATAGGCGCCTGGGATATCGCCACCGTCGGCGCCAGCACGCGCAGGCCGACCGCCTGGCCCTCGGGCGAGGCCACCGCCTGGGCGAGCAGAGCGGGGTCTTCGCATCGCACGAACGACGCGGCCATGCCGATCCTGAGCTGCCCGTGGCGGCGTGCGACATCGTCGATCAGATAGTTAAGTCCTTGTGGCACAGGTGTTTTAGAGTGCTTATCGAACAGCGTGTGCAACGCGCCGGCGGTCTTCCCGATATCCAGGGCATGCCGGATGGACTGTTCGCTGACGCGGTACACCATCGCCGTGCCCGCGGACTCGACGGTGGCTACCGCCGCCAGCTCCTCGGCGAGTTGACGCTCGAGCGGTCCGGGCACCACGACGGTCAGGTCGGCCTGCACCAGGAAGTGGTCGATCGGCGCAGGCAAGACACGCGCCATCGCGTCGACGACCTCGGCAATCCCGTCGTCCTCCCCCTCATTCAAGCCGGCGGTGATTAACATGCGGCCGGGCGTGCTGATCGCTCCCCGACCCACCAGGCCGACCAGGTGCGCCTCCTCCAGCAGGTCTGCCAGCGGCGCCGGCTGCAGCCGCTTGGTCCAGCGCGGTCGCCGCCAGATCAGCGCTGCCGACGCCGTGCGCTTGTCAACTCCCGCGCCGGGCGGCAGTTCGGCCAGCATGCCCAGCAGCAGCCGCCGGTCCAACGGCGCCGCAGTCGAGTACAGCGAATCCGACAGCGCGGCATAGGGTTTGGCGTCGGGTCCGCGGGTCCCAATCAGCGTCGGGCGGGCCAGCAGATCAAGCCAGGTACTGGCGAGCAGATACCAGCGGTCGGCGGGCGACGCCTCGGCGAAGCGGTCGGCGGCCACCGTCGGCGCCCAGTAGGGCGCCTCACCGCTGGACGGTTGCGGATCGGGCAGGCCGCTAGCGATCAGGCCCGCCGCGGCGGCCAGCTCGAGGATCAACCCCAGCCGCGCCTCGTCGATGCCGGTCACCTTCGCCAGCCGCCTGACCTCACGCACCCCTAACCCGCCGCTGCGTAGTTCGGAAATCGGTGCGGCGCCTAGTGTTTCAAGCAGCACATCGAGCTCGCGCAGCAGATCGATGGCCGCGCCGGCGGCCACGGCGTCGACGTCGGCCGAGGTGGTGGTGGCGACCACCGGATCCGGAGCGGCCAGCGCGAGCGGCCCAGGCTCCTCGCCGCGCAGCACTTGCCCGACGTGGCGCGGCAGGATCACCGTGTCGGCGTCGATGCGTCGCAAGAGGCCCATCGCGAGTAGCTGGGGCACCGGGCGATCCGCTGGAGCCCCCGGCGCGGCGTCGCGGGTGCGCCCCAACGGTGACCCTTCCAGCAGCCTGTCCAGCAGCTCTCGCTGTGGGTCATCGAGGCCGTCGATCAGCTCGGCAATCTGCTCGGCGTTCTGCGAGGCGTCTTCCAGGGTCACTTGCCCCGGATGCCAAGGCAGCCCGGCACTGGCGTCAGGGGCCGCGCGCAGCTCGGTGTCACCCCAAACCAGCGCGCGTTCTTTGAGGTCGTCGAGGGCGTCCAGTACGTCGGATTCCGGAGCGCGGCCGTCGGTCAGCGCAAGCAATTTGGTTACGGGCACCGGCTCGCTGTCGGCGTGCAGAACCAGCAGCGCATCGATCACCGCGAGCCGTAGAAAGTCCAGTTCGTCGCTGGCAGCCTTGAGCGACTGTCGGGCCTGGGCGCGGGCGGCGAGGGCCGCGATGCTGCCCGGCGGTGGCTGGGCGAGGTCGGGCCGGCGCTCCAGCAGACGGATCAGCCGCTCGTCGGGCAAGTCGGCCAGCCAGGACCCCAGCGGGATACCCGGGGTGTGTTCAGTCATTGCTGACCAGCGTAAAGCAGCCGGGGGACTGAGCTTCCGCTGTCGGGAGCCGATGTGGATAACGGAGCCAAGCCGCCAAGGCTGCACACGACCTGTCAGAATGGGACCCGTGGCTGACGACGCAGGCAATAAGGCCCCGAAGACCCGTTACGTCGACAACGGCTGGCCGACAACCAACCCTGACGACCATGCGGTGAGCGAACTGGCAACCGATCGGGTCGGCGCGCTGTCTCCATACGGCGACGTCGTATTCCCCCTGCCGGCCGACGAACTGCCGTACCTACATCCCGTCACGGAGATCAACCGCTAGGCGGTTGATGTTTGGCGCCGCGGCGCCGACGTCTCGGATCGCCTCAGGCGAGCGAAGACAATGCCGGGTTGCCGTTGACGCTCTGCGACTGGATCGCTTTGAGCAGGTCTTTGACGTAGCTCGGGTCCAGGTTTTGCGGCGGCGCGACGGGCAGGCCTTTTGAGGTGTCGGGCAGGTTCGCCGGATCGAGCAACGGCGCGAACTGCGGCGGCACCTGAAAGTCGTGGATCGCGGATCCAGCGGCAGCCGGATCGGTCGGCAGTCCGGGAACGGCCGGCGCGCCCGGGACCGGCGCCGGGTCGTCGGCGAAGGTCCAGTGCGCCACGGTGCTGGCCTGGTGGACATCCATCGGCTCATCGGCGGGCGGTGCCGGGGCGTCAGCCGGTGGCGGAGCGTCTACGGGCGCCGGCGCGTCGACGGCGACGGACTGGGCGGGTACGGGTTCGACAGGTGGCGCAGGATCCGCGGGCGGTGGCAGTGCGTCGACAGCGGCCGGCTCGGCCGGTGCGGGGTCGGCCGGCGGTGCCGGGTCGGCCGGTGGTGCGGGGTCGGCAGGCGGTGCCGGGTCGGCAGGCGGTGGAGGCGGGGGCGCGTCGAAGGCGGCCGGCTCGGCCGGTGCGGGGTCGGCAGGCGGTGCCGGGTCGGCAGGCGGTGGAGGCGGGGGCGCGTCGAAGGCGGCCGGCTCGACCGGAGCGGGCGGGGCCGGCGGCGGGGGAAGCTCCGGTGGTGCGGGGTCAGCCAGGGGAGGAGGCGGGGGCGCGTCGAAGGCGGCCGGCTCGGCCGGTGCGGGGTCGGCCGGCGGCGGGGGCAGCTCCGGTGGTGCGGGGTCAGCCGGGGGAGGAGGCGGCGGGGCGTCGAAGGCGGCCGGCTCGGCTGGTGGTGGCGGAGGTGGTGGTGGTGCGTCCGGTGCGGGCGGTGGTGGTGCGTCCGGGGCGGGCGCGTCGGCGACGACGTTGCGCGGCGTCGCGGCCCCGAGTCCGTGGCCGCAGACCGGCCAGGCGCCGCGGCCCTGGGTGGCCAGCACCCGCTCGGCGACGGCGATCTGCTGTGCCCGGGTCGCCTGGTTCGCGGAACCGGCGAACTCGCCGCCACCGTGCGCGGCCCAGGTGCCCTGCGAGAACTGCAGGCCGCCGTGGTAACCGTTGCCGGTGTTGATGGTCCAGTTGCCGCCGGACTCGCATCCGGCGACAGCGTCCCATTGCTCGTCGGTAGCCGCCGACGCGTGGCCGGCCAGTGCGATGCCACCGCCACCGATCACCGCACCGGTGAACGCGAGTTTGGCGACGCTGATGCTCGAAGGGGTGGGCTTACGATGCCGTCCGCTCATACGCGTCAAGACGTCCTCTCTTGATGCGCCCACGAGGTCAGCTGTCGGGTTCGGGCGGAAGAGGTCGCCCGGCCACATCGAATCCGGCAGATGCGGTGTGGCTTCACCCCAAGGAGCCGCGGACGGCTCCGGGTCCGATTTCGGCGGACCGTTGGGTCCCCCGTCTCCATCCACGGGTTTGCGTGGTCCCCGCCTATCGGATGGAGCTCGGCGCTATAGGCGAGAAGGGCCGCCGCTCAGGAAGATTCGGCTAGCCCGCGGACGACGGTAGCGGGTCATAGCGACCGAGTCATTTTTTGGCGAATCCGGCGTTTCGCTTTTTGTTAACGTGGAAAACACCAGGAGGAACGGTTGTTTGCGCAGGTCAAACACGCCGATATCGGGCCGTTCCCATGCTGTGATCAATCCGTTATGTGACCGAATTCACATCGATTTTGCCGCCGAGAAACGGGTCACAGGCGACTTTGGGGCCGGAGAGATGCCACCCGAAGGGCGTCTGCCGACGGGCGTCAGTGGTAGAGCGGCAGCGATCGGGCTTGGTGTGGCTGACCGACGGGAACGATTTCCTTGCCCAGTGGCACCAGGGATACCGGGATGAGTTTGAGATTGGCGAGCGCCAGCGGGATACCGACGATTGTCAGCGCCATCGCCACCGCGCTCACCAGGTGCCCGATCGCGAGCCAGACCCCGCACAAGAGCAGCCAGATGATGTTGCCGATCAACGCGCCGGTGCCGGCGCCGGGCTTGTCGATGATCGTCCGTCCAAACGGCCACAGCGCATAGGATGCGATGCGCAACGCCGCGAATCCGAAGGGGATGGTGACGATGAGAAGGAAGCAGACGAGCGCGGCGAGCAAATAGCCGAGGGCCAACCAGAGGCCGCCGAAAAGCAACCAGATGAGGTTCAGGACCAGGCGCATTGTCTCCTCCAGCGGTAGTCCCAGCGTACCGGGAAATCCGGTGCTGGGCTGGCAGCCTTCCGAGTAGGATCGACCGTCATCGCGTCCTGCGCAGGCGGGACGCTTCATTGTTGTTGCGTGTGCCCCATCGAAGTTATCCGTTAGACAAGCAGGTGAGACCGGTGCCGACTGGCAAGGTGAAGTGGTACGACGCCGCGAAGGGATTCGGCTTCTTATCCCAGGAGGACGGCGAGGACGTCTATGTCCGCTCTTCGGCGTTGCCCGAGGGCGTCGAAGGTCTTAAGGCGGGGCAACGCGTTGAATTCGGCCTTGCGTCCGGACGCCGCGGACCGCAGGCATTGAGTCTCAAACTGATCGACCCGCCGCCCAGCCTGACCCGCCCCCGCAGGGAGGGGCCGGCCGAACACAAGCACAGCCCAGACGAGCTGCACGGCATGGTCGAGGACATGATCACGTTGTTGGAGAGCACCGTCCAGCCCGAGCTGCGCAAGGGCCGCTACCCGGACCGCAAAACCGCTCGCCGGGTTTCCGAGGTGGTCAAAGCCGTGGCCCGGGAACTCGACGCCTAGCTCGCCTGTTGCACAAACGCGTGTGCCGGCGCGATTCCCGGGGAACACTGGTCACCGAAGCTCCGTTGGAGTCGCTTCGAGTGAAGGAAGTCCGATGGCACAGCAGGCACAGGTCAGCGAGGAGCAAGCGAGAGCCGTAGCTGAGGAATCTCGCGAAAGCGGTTGGGATAAACCATCCTTGGCGAAGGAGCTGTTCCTTGGCCGATTTCCGCTAGAGCTCATTCATCCGTTCCCCCGGCCCTCTGACGAGGAGGCCGCCCGCACCGAGAAGTTCTTGGCCCGGCTGCGGGAATTGCTCAACACGGTCGACGGCAGCGTCATCGAGCGGGACGCGCAGATTCCGGACGAATACGTCAAAGGCCTCGCCGAACTGGGTTGTTTCGGCATGAAGATCCCGTCCGAGTACGGCGGTCTGAACATGTCGCAAGTTGCCTATAACCGTGCACTGGAGATGGTTTCGACGGTACATCCCAGCCTCGGTGCGCTGCTTTCGGCGCATCAGTCGATCGGCGTGCCGGAACCGCTGAAGCTCGCCGGAAGTGAGGAACAGAAGCGGAAGTTCCTGCCACGGTGTGCTGCGGGAGCGATATCGGCGTTTCTGCTCACCGAACCGGATGTCGGCTCCGACCCGGCGCGGCTGGCGTCGACGGCCACGCCGGTCGACGACGGGCAGGCCTATGAACTGGACGGCGTCAAATTATGGACAACTAACGGTGTGGTCGCCGACCTGCTGGTGGTGATGGCCGCGGTGCCCAAGAGCGACGGGCACCGGGGCGGAATCAGCGCGTTCGTCGTCGAGGCCAATTCACCCGGCATCACCGTGGAGCGGCGCAACAAGTTCATGGGATTGCGCGGAATCGAAAACGGTCTCACCAGGCTGCACCATGTCCGGGTGCCGGCCGAGAACTTGATCGGCCGGGAAGGCGACGGGCTGAAGATCGCGCTGACCACGCTGAACGCCGGACGACTCGCGATACCCGCGATAGCGGCCGGCGCCGCCAAGTGGTCGCTGAAAATCGCGCGGGAGTGGTCATGTGAGCGGGTGCAGTGGGGCAAACCGGTCGGCGAGCACGCGGCGGTCGCGGAAAAGATTTCGTTTATCGCCGCAACCAGCTATGCGCTCGAATCGGTGTTGGAGTTGTCTGGTCAGATGGCCGACGAGGGCCGCAACGATATCCGGATCGAGGCGGCGCTGGCCAAGCTCTGGTCCAGCGAGATGGCTTGCGTGATCGGCGACGAACTTTTGCAAATCCGCGGTGGCCGAGGCTATGAGACCGCCGAGTCGCTGGCGGCGCGCGGGGAGCGGGCCGTGCCGGTCGAGCAAGTGGTGCGCGATCTGCGGATCAACCGCATCTTCGAGGGCTCCAGCGAAATCATGCGGCTGATGATCGCCCGTGAGGCGGTCGACGCCCACCTGACGGCGGCCGGGGATCTGGCGAATCCGAAAGCCGACGTGCGGCACAAGGCCAAGGCGGCAGTGGGCGCGAGCGGGTTCTACGCAAAGTGGTTGCCGCAATTAGTTTTCGGCGAGGGGCAACGGCCCACGGCGTATCGCGAGTTCGGCAGCCTGGCGACACATTTGCGATTTGTCGAGCGCTCCGCGCGCAAGCTGGCCCGCAACACCTTCTACGGGATGGCGCGTTGGCAAGCCGCGCTGGAGCAGAAGCAGGGATTCCTCTTCCGGGTGGTAGACATCGGCGCCGAACTGTTTGCGATGTCGGCGTCGTGCGTTCGGGCCGAGGCTGAGCGCGTTGCCGATCCAGTCCGGGGTGAGCAGGCCTATGAGCTCGCAGACGCATTCTGTCAGCAGGCCACGCTGCGGGTCGAGGCGCTGTTCAATGCCTTGTGGGACAACACCGACAGCACTGACGCTGCGCTGGCGCGCAACGTGTTGAAGGGTCGTTACACGTGGCTCGAAGACGGGATCATCGATCAGTCCGAGGGCACCGGCCCGTGGATTGCGCACTGGGAAACCGGTGCGTCCACTGAGCAAGATTTGGCCCGCCGGTTCCTGACCGTCGTCGAGCCCTGACGAGACGACGATGTCGTCGTACGTCGCTGAGGCCGGCGAGTTCACCCGCGATACCAACTACATTGCGACTCGTATCACCGCCGACGGCCGCGACGGCTATCCGCCTGCGCCAGGCCGGTATCGACTGATCGTCGCTCGCGCCTGCCCATGGGCCAACCGGGCGATCATCGTCCGACGGTTGCTGGGACTGGAAAGCGTTATCTCCATTGGCTTTTGCGGCCCGACTCATGACAAGCGCAGTTGGACCTTCGACCTCGACCCGGGTGGCGTCGACCCGGTGTTGCAGATCCCGCGGCTGCAGGACGCGTATTTCAAACGCTTTCCCGATTATCCGAAAGGCATCACTGTCCCGGCGATCGTCGATGTCCCGACGGGCGCGGTGGTGACCAACGATTTCGCGCAACTGACGTTGGACTTGTCCACGGAATGGATCGCCTACCACCGAGAAGGCGCTCCGCAGCTATACCCAGAGTCGCTGCGCGGTGAGATCGACGAGGTCAACAAAAGGGTCTACACCGAAATCAACAACGGTGTTTACCGGTGCGGATTCGCCGGCTCGCAGCAGGCGTACGACGCGGCGTACGACCGGTTGTTCACGGCGTTGGACTGGGTCTGCGATCGACTGGAAAGCCAGCGATTTCTGGTGGGCAACACGATCACCGAAGCCGACGTCCGGTTGTTCACGACGCTGGCCCGCTTCGACCCGGTCTACCACGGGCACTTCAAGTGCAACCGAAGCAAACTCTCCGAGATGCCCGTACTGTGGGCCTACGCGCGTGACCTATTTCAGACGCCGGGTTTCGGCGATACCGTCGACTTCGTGCAGATCAAGCAGCACTACTACATCGTGCACGCCGATATCAACCCGACCCGTATCGTCCCAAAGGGGCCGAAGCTGGCCAACTGGTTGACGCCGCATGGCCGGGAAGCATTGGGCGGCAGGCCCTTCGGTGACGGCACGCCACCAGAACCACCGGTCCCCGGCGAACAGGTGCCGGACGGCCACAGCGCCTAGCCCCAGACGGTTCGCACCGACCACTCCGCATGGGGCACGCCGTGCAGTTGGCCGGCCCGGTCGACGACGACAGTCATCAACTGCACGGCGATTCCGGTCAACCGGCCGTGCTTGGGATCGACGGTCGGGATGGTGACCGCCAGTCGGCTACCGGGGCGGTAGAAGGTCGTTGTGGGGTTGACCGCATCCTCATAGACCCGCAACAGCCACCAGGGTGCCCGGCCAATCGCCTGCGGCACCGAAAGCTGCACCGCATCACGGGTATTCACCCGCAGCTCACCCTGTGCCTGCGGGGTCTGACAGTCGTTGAGGTCGAGCACTTTGCAATACCGGTAGGGACCCACCCGGGTCAGTTGACCATGGGAATACGCGCTGATCTCGGGATGCAGCTGAACGCGCCCGCGGGTCAGCGCCCAGGCGCCGACTCCCGCAGCCGCGCATGCCAATACCACCACAACTGCCAGCAGCGCGCTGATACCGGATCTCGCCATCGGCTTCACTCCCGCGAGACCGCCGCGGCGTCGCGGCCGCCGGGGCCACCTTCCTGTTCGACCATCACCGGCCGGTTACCGCCCAAGCCGGGGATCAACGAGTCACCGTGGTAGCTGACCAACGTCTGCGCCAAGCCCAGAATCAGCACCGCCGCAACGACACTGAAGCCGACCCACCATTGGGTATAGAGCAGTACACCCAGCGCGCCACCGAGGACCCACGCCAGCTGCAGCGTTGATTCCGATCGCCCGAACGCCGACGCGCGTGATTCCTCGGGTAAGTCGTCCTGTAACGACGCGTCCAATGCGGCCTTAGCGATTGCGCTCGATCCTGACGTGATCAGGGTTGCGATCGCGGCGGCCAGCAGATTGCCGGCCACCGCCGCCGCCACCGCCGCCACGGTGACTGTCACGGCGCAACGCACCACCAGCACCGACGGCCTACCCAGCCGCAGCCGTGCGCTGGCGAAGTTGCCGGCGAAGTTACCGATCGCAGCGGCGGCGCCGATCAGCCCGAGCATGGCGATCTGCGCCCACCCGCCGGCGTCACGCGCTTTGGCGACGAAGGCCGGATACAAAAACAGGAACCCGACCATGACCTTGATGGTGGAATTACCCCACAACGACGTGATGATGTTGCGGCCCAACGGTTGTCGAAGTGCCCCACTCGCCCTGCGAACCTCCTCGGGCCAGCTTCGCCGCGACGGGCGGCTGCGGTAGCTCAAAGTGGTGGGAACCTCACCCTCGGTCACTTCGACCCAGCGTGGAATCCGCATGGACAGCACGGCTCCGGCAACCGTGACCACGATGACGACGAATAACGCTCCGGGCCAATGGAACAAACGGGTGAAGACGTATTCGATTCCGCTGGCGATGCCGCCGCCGACGATGGTGCCGCCCAGCAGCCCGAACATGGTCAGCCGGGAGTTGACCCGCACCAGGTCGATCGTCGGCGGCATCACTCTTGGCGTCACCGCGCTGCGCAGCACGCTGAACGACTTCGACAACACCATCATCGCCAGCGCGCACGGATACAACACCCACGACGGGAAGCTTCCGGTGGCGCCGTCGTAGTTGCTGATCAGCAGTACCGCCAACGCGGTGCGCAGCCCGAACGACGCCGCCAGCGCGACCCGGCGGCCGTGCTGTAGCCGGTCCAGCGCCGGACCGATCAGCGGCGCGACAACGGCGAATGGCGCGATCGTGATCAGTAGATACAACGCGACCCTATCCTTGCTTTCCCCGGTGGCCGCGGCAAAGAACAAAGTGTTGGCCAGCGCGACAGCCATCGCCGCATCGGTCGCGAAATTGGCCACCACCGGCCAGGTCAGCGCCGTCAGCCCGGACTTGTCGGCGCCGTCGGCGGTGGCGGCCCGCTGCACCAACCCGTACATCCGCGAACCCATCTCGCGGCTGCGCTGGGCGGCGGCGCGGGTGACGGTGACCCGCTCGGCGCCGGTGTTTGCCCGTGGCGGCTCGCGGCGACGGTCCGACTCGGGTTTGTGGTTCAGCGGCGGCAGATAGCGGTTGGCGCTGGGCATCGGCGGCGGGCGGCGGGACCGGGGATATCCCGGTTCGTCTGCCGGATAGTTGGCCATGCCCGGGTGCTCGGCCGCGGGCCCGCTGCGGGTGCGGCGGTCGGCAGACGCTCGGCCCGTATCCGGGTGATCGCGCCGCCGTCCAGCCATGCGTCAATTCTCACAGATGCCGGCGCATGCGAGGTGCAGGCAACCGGTGTGGCCGGACACGACGGCTCTGCGGCAGAATTAGGGCCGTATGGAAACAGCGGACAACGTGACCCGGCCCACTGGGGAGTCGGCGACGGCGACCACCGAAGAGTGGTCGCCTGGGTTGGCGAACTTGCTCACCAACGCCGTGGAGTTGGCGCGGGCGGCGATCGTCGAGTTTAGCGGTGCCGACACGGTGGGTGACTACCTCGGCGCCGGATACGAAGATCCGACCAGCGCCACCCACCGCTTCCTCGCGCATCTGCCCGGTTACCGGGGCTGGCAGTGGGCTGTCGTCGTGGCCGCTTACCCCGGCGCCGACCACGCGACGATCAGCGAGGTCGTGCTGGTGCCGGGCCCGACGTCGCTGTTGGCGCCGGACTGGGTGCCCTGGGATCGGCGGATCCGGCCGGGCGACCTGAGCCCGGGCGACCTGCTGGCGCCGCTGCCCGACGATCCGCGGTTGGTACCCGGTTACCTGGCCTCCGGTGACCCGCAGGTCGACGAGGTCGCCCTGGAGGTCGGTCTGGGGCGGCGCCGGGTGATGAGCGCGTGGGGCCGCGCTGAGGCAGCGCAACGCTGGCACGACGGCGACTACGGTCCGTCGTCGCAGATGGCGCAATCCACCAAGCGTGTATGCCGCGATTGCGGGTTCTTCCTACCGCTTGCCGGGTCGTTAGGCGCCATGTTCGGGGTATGCGGCAACGAGTTGTCGGCCGACGGCCATGTCGTGGATTTCGAATACGGTTGTGGCGCGCATTCCGACACCCCGCCGCCCGCCGGCAGCGGATCGCCCGTGTACGACCCTTACGACGACGGGGTGCTCGATGTCACCGAGAAACCCGCTGAGAAACCCGCCGAGAACCCCGTCGAGGACGGCGCGGAGGAACCCGCCGAGGACAGCTAGCTGTTCTCGGCCGCGGCTTTGATCTTCGCCAGCGAGGTGTTCATGCCCTCGACGAGTTCGCGCTCGAAGTTCGCGGTCCCGCCCATGAATGCGTTGACCGCCATACTCGACACCGGCTTCGTCCCGTTCTCGGCGTGCCGGCTCTCGATCACTCGGGTGCCCTCGGCGATCGGCTGCAACTCGTAGCTCCAGATCGTGTTGTTGGTGTTGACCCGGAACGCCAGTTTCTCGTCCGGAATCACCTCGAGGACGGTGCATGTCGTCGGCCAGAACAGATTGTTGCGGCGGTTGACGTTGATGGTCCGGGTGCCGTTGCGCAGCGGGCCGAGCGCCCGCATCAATCGACACTGCGGGCTCCACTCGGGCATCCGGCGGAAATCACTGATCAATGCCCAGACCGTCGAGACCGGTGCCTTGATATCGACCTGCGCTTGCAATAGCGGCGCTGCCATTGAACGCACTCCTCCTGGTTCGGGGTCGTCATTCTCGGTTGGAATCGCGTTGGTAATGCAATCCGACCTGTGCGCCACGCGCGCCGCGACGGGCGGCGCGCCGCTGCCACAGGAAGATGCTGGTGCCCAGCACACAAACCCCCAGCCCCGCCAGTGTCAGCGGTCGCCACGTCTCCAGGCCCGGTACGACGAACGCGGCCACGGTGGCAACCAGCCAGGCCAGTGCGCCGACAGCGATGACCGGCCACACCTCCAGCAGCGCCGCCGGCAGCATCGGCGGATCGAGGCTTTTCCCGGGTTCGCTCGCCATCGAGCTCACGATAGCCCGGCACCCGCTTTCGGGGGAGAGTCGGGCAATTGAACGTAGCCGAGCCCGGAGTCGGTGATTCGATGTTGACGTTTGGGCGTTCTGTCGTAACCTTCGCGCTGTGATGGAGGGCGATAGCCGATTGGCCAGCGATCTGTCGTTGGCGGTAATGCGGCTCTCCCGGCAACTGCGGTTTCGTCGGCCGCAGTCCCCGGTGTCGCTGTCGCAGCTGTCGGCGCTGGCGACGTTGAACAACTACGGCCCGATGACACCGGGTGCGCTGGCCATCAGGGAACGGGTTCGCCCGCCCTCCATGACGCGAGTAATCGCCTCGTTGGCCGATCTGGGTTTTGTGGACCGTGTTGCGCATCCCGACGACGGCAGGCAGGTCCTGGTGTCGGTCTCCGACGCCGGCGCCGAACTGCTGGAGGCCGAGCGCCGGGCCAGCCAGGAGTGGCTTGCGCAGCGGCTGGATACTCTGGGTGGCGCCGAACGGGATACACTGCGCGAGGCCGCTGACCTGATCTTGGCCCTGGTTGACGAAAGCCCTTGACACTGAACGATTTTGACCGCGCCAGCGGTGTGGCCATCTGCGACATCAGCGATCCGGACGACTCGCGGCTCGATTACTTCCGGGACCTCAACAGCATCGACCGCAGGCCCGATCTGCCGAGCGGGAAGGGGCTGGTGATCGCCGAAGGTGTGTTGGTGGTGCAGCGCATGCTGGCCTCGCCGTTCGCGCCACTGGCGTTCCTCGGCACCGACCGCCGACTTGCCGAGCTCAAGGCAGACCTGGCCGGCAACCCCGCGCCCTACTACCGGGCATCCGCAGAGGTGATGGCCCAGGTGGTCGGCTTCCATCTCAACCGCGGTGTGCTGGGCGCCGCACGTCGTGAGCCTGAGCGCAGCCTCGGTCAGGTCCTCGATGGCGCCCGGACCGTCGCGGTGCTCGAGGGCGTCAACGACCACGAGAACCTGGGCGCCATCTTCCGCAACGCCGCGGGGCTGGGCGTCGACGCGGTGGTGTTCGGCAGTGGTTGCGCTGATCCGCTGTACCGCCGGGCGGTGCGAGTGTCCATGGGTCACGTGTTACTGGTGCCTTACGCGCGGGCGGCCGATTGGCCGGCTGATTTGAAGGTGTTGCAGCAGATGGGGTTTCGGTTGTTGGCGATGACCCCCAGTCCCGATGCGGCGTCCTTGCCGGAGGCAATGGCGACAGTGCGGGACGAGCGGGCCGCGGTGCTGGTCGGCGCCGAGGGGCCGGGGCTGAGCCGGGCCGTGATGCAGGTCAGCGATCAGCGAGTGCGCATCCCGATGTCACGCGGCACCGACTCGCTCAACGTCGCCACCGCAGCGGCGCTGGCCTTCTACGAACGGGTTAGGCTCGGCACGTGACCCGCGCCAGCGACGAATCCACCCCCTGGGCAACGGGTTTGACGGTGGCCGGATTCGTCGCCGCAGTCACCGGGGTCGCGGTCGTGGTGCTGAGCATCGGGCTGATCCGGGTGCATCCGTTGTTGGCCGTCGGGCTCAATATCGTCGCGGCCGGCGGGTTGGCGCCGACGCTGTGGGGGTGGCGGCGTACCGCGGTCCTGCGCTGGCTGGTGCTCGGCGTCGGGGTCGGGGTGACCGTCGCCTGGCTGACTTTGGTGTCGATGCAGCTATTCCGCTAGCGCTGAGCGCCGGAACGGACACCCAGCAGCACGTCTTCCCACGCCGGCACCGGCGGCTTGCCGCGGCGGCTACGGGTCGGCTCGGTCTTGGGCTCGGGTGTCGGGCTTTCCACCGGCGCGGGTTCGGGCTCGTCGAAGTCGAGTTGGGCGACCGGCGCCACCGGCCGCAGCGGACGGTCAAAGCTGGGGTCGATCAACTCACTGGCCGCGTCGTCGACCGCGGTAACCGTCCCCCCGTGCGCGCCCGGGCAGAATCGGAAATGCGCGAGGTTATCGGAACGGCCCGCTTTCCAGCCCAGCTGGACCGTCCAGCGGCCGTCCTCATTGCGCCAGGCGTCCCAGGTCGTGATGTCCGGGTTAAGCCCACGCGCCAGCAGCGACGACGTGATGGTCTCCAACAGCGTCAGCACCGCCGGGCCGTCGGCGAGAACGGGATGTGCGGCCGTTGCCAGCTCGGCAGCGCGCATGCGTTCCAGCAGCACCGGATGGGCGAACCGCTCAACCCGCTCGATGTCCACCCCGGCGGCGGTCGCCACCTGCTCGACTGATGCGCCCGCGCGGATACGAGCCTGAATTTCCTTGGGACGCAGCATGCTGGTGACCTCAATGTCGATGTGGGTTTGACCCACCCGGGCTCCGTCGCCGCGCGCTGCCGCCCTCAGCCGGTCGTCGACTCGGATCTTGAACTTGTCGCCGGGCTCCCCGTCGTCCTTCGTGCTTTCACAGATGATGTGTTTGCCATCGACATCGAGTCCGACGATCGTGAGCTCCCGCATGGTATCTCCTCGCAGGCTCCTCGCAGACCAGCACAACAGGCCTGTCAGCTGCGGACTCTAGTGCAGACCGCGGCCGTTACCGTGCTGACACGCGGCAGTCACCTGGGCTTCTTTTCCAGGATCGGGTTAAAGCCGCTCGACCACCCAATCGATGCACTCGGTCAGCGCGCTGACGTCGTCGGGTTCCACCGCGGGGAACATCGCGACCCGCAACTGGTTGCGGCCGAGTTTGCGGTAGGGCTCGGTGTCGACGATGCCGTTGGCGCGCAGCACCTTGGCCACGGCCGCGGCGTCGACGTCGTCGTTGAAGTCGACCGTGCCCACGACCTGCGAGCGCAGCCGCGGCTCGGACACGAATGGCGTCGTGTAGGGCCGGTCCTGGGCCCAGCTGTACAACCGCTGCGACGAGTCCGCGGTCCGCTTGACCGCCCAGTCCAGCCCGCCGTTGCCCAACATCCAGTCAATTTGTTCGGCGAGTAGCGCCAGCGTCCCGATAGCCGGGGTGTTGTAGGTCTGGTTCTTCAGGCTGTTCTCCACCGCGATCGGCAGCGACAGGAAGTCCGGCACCCATCGCCCGGACTCGGCGATGGCCTCGATGCGGCCCAGCGCCGCCGGGCTCAGGATCGCCAGCCACAGCCCGCCGTCGCTGGCGAAGTTCTTCTGCGGTGCGAAGTAGTAGGCGTCGGTGTCGGCGATATCGACCGGCAGGCCGCCGGCGCCGGAAGTGGCATCGATGACGACCAGCGCTTCGCCGGAGCCGTCGGGTCGCACGATCGGCACCGCGACGCCCGTCGAGGTCTCGTTGTGCGCCCACGCGATCACGTCGACCGACGGGTCGCTCCGTGGCTCGGGGGCGCTGCCGGGATCGGCCTTGATGATGATCGGCTCGCCGACGAACGGATTCTTGGTAACCGCCGAGGCGAATTTCGAACTGAACTCGCCATAGCTCAGATGCAGCGACCGCTTGTCGATCAGCCCGAACGCCGCGGCATCCCAGAACGCCGTCGCCCCGCCGTTGCCCAGCACCACTTCGTAGCCGTCGGGCACCGAGAAGAAGTCCCGCAAGCCGTTGCGGACCCGGCCCACCAGGTCCTTTACCGGTGCTTGGCGGTGCGAGGTGCCGAAAAGCGCGGCGGCGGTGGTGGTGAGCGCCGTGAGCTGCTCGGGTCGGACCTTCGACGGACCAGAGCCGAAGCGGCCGTCGTGCGGTTTCAGGTTCTCAGGAATCGTGAGCTGGTCAGCCATGATCACCAGATTAGTGACTGGGCCGAGCCCGGCGATCACGCGGTCGGTGCGACCAGCCACATCCGGAACGGTGTGATGTAAGTCACAGTGTACATATGTTCACGGATGCGCCACAGTGTCGGTCAAGGGGTCTAGAAAGTTTGCGATACCTGCGGTACTGTCATTGGACATAGCGTGTCCAAATGTAAACCTCATTGGGGAGGCTGTGATGGCCCAGGCTGGAACCGCCCAAAAGCCGGCACGGACGAAGTTGGTGCGACGTTGGCGTCGCAACATGGATGTCCTGGACGACCCGAAGTACGTGGAGATGCTGACCACACTGTCCGAGGGGTCGGTGCGGCGCAATTTCAACCCGTACACGGACATCGACTGGGACTCGCCCGATTACGCGGTCATCGACAACGATCCGCGCTGGATCCTGCCGAAGACCGACCCGCTGGGCCGACACCGCTGGTACCAGGCGCAGTCCAAAGAGCGTCAAATCCAGATCGGCATGTGGCGGCAGGCGAATGTCGCCAAGGTCGGTCTGCACTTCGAGTCGATCCTGATCCGCGGTCTGATGGAGTACGCGTTCTGGGTGCCCAACGGATCCCCGGAGTACCGCTACTGCCTGCACGAGGCGGTCGAAGAGTGCAACCACACCATGATGTTTCAGGAGATGGTGAACCACATCGGCGCCGACGTGCCCGGCATGCCTCGCTTGCTGAAGTGGATCCAGCCGTTTATCCCGCTGGTCGCCGGACCGCTGCCGATCCCGTTCTGGTTCGGCATCCTCGCCGGCGAGGAGCCCATCGACCACACCCAGAAGAATGTGCTGCGCGAGGGCGCCGACGGGAAAGTGCTGCACCCGATCATGGAGCGGGTGATGGCCATCCACGTGGCCGAGGAGGCCCGCCACATCTCGTTCGCGCACGAGTACCTGCGTAAGCGCGTGCCGAACCTGCCGCGCCGCAAGCGGTTCTGGCTCTCGCTGTTCGTGCCGGTCACCATGCGCATCCTGTGCTCGGCGATCGTGGTTCCGCCCAAGGCATTCTGGCGGGAGTTCGACATCCCGCGCCAGGTCCGCAAAGAGGTGTTCTTCGGTTCGCCGGAGTCACGGCAGATGCTGCGCGACATGTTCGGCGATGTCCGGATGCTCTGCCACGACACCGGTCTGATGAACCCGCTGGCCAAGTTGATCTGGCGGATTTGTAAGATCAACGGCAAGCCATCCCGCTACCGCAGCGAACCGCAGCGCCAGCACCTGGCCGTTGCACCGGCTGCCTAGAAAACCGGTTCCTATATGCCGCACGTTATTACCCAGTCGTGCTGTAGCGACGGGTCCTGCGTTTACGCCTGCCCGGTGAACTGCATTCATCCGTCTCCAGATGAGCCCGGCTTTGCCACCGCGGAGATGCTCTACATCGATCCGGTGGCCTGCGTGGACTGCGGGGCCTGCGTGAGTGCCTGTCCGGTGGGCGCCATTGCGCCCGCTTCCCGGCTGGAACCCGAGCAGCAACCCTTCATCGCACTCAATGCGTCGTACTACCCGGATCGGCCGTCCGACCAGAAACTCCCGCCGACGTCCAAGCTGGCGCCGGTGATACCGGCGCCGGAGGTCCGCGGGCATCATTTTGGCCCGCTGACCGTGGCGATCGTTGGATCCGGCCCGGCGGCGATGTATGCCGCCGACGAACTGCTCACCCAGCACGGTGTGCGGGTCAACGTCTTCGAAAAGCTGCCCACCCCATACGGTTTGGTCCGCGCCGGTGTCGCACCGGACCACCAGACCACCAAACGGGTTACGGCGCTCTTCGACCGGATCGCCCGTCGCCGCGAATTCCGGTTCTTCCTCAATGTTGAGGTCGGCAAGCACCTCAGCCACGACGATCTGCTCGCCTATCACCATGCCGTCATCTACGCCGTCGGCGCGCCGAACGACAAGCGGCTGGACATCGACGGCATGGGCCTGCCGGGGACTGGCACCGCTACCGAGCTGGTGGCCTGGATCAACGGGCATCCCGATTTCGCCGAACTGCCAGTCGATCTCAGCCACCAGAGGGTCATCGTCGTCGGCAACGGCAACGTCGCTCTCGACGTGGCGCGCGTGCTCACCGCCGACCCCGACGAGCTGGCCCGCACCGACATCTCCGACCACGCCTTGCAGGCGCTGCGCGCCTCGCGCGTGCGGGAGGTGGTGATCGCGGCCAGGCGGGGACCAGCGCAGTCGGCGTTCACGCTTCCCGAGCTGATCGGGCTGACGACGACGGCAGATGTCGTGCTCGACGCCGCCGACCACGAGTTGGTGCTGCGCGACCTTGCCACCGAGACAGACGCGGTGACGAGGCAGAAGCTGGAGATCCTCAGCAAACTCGGCGACGGGTCCGGGCCGCCGCAGCGGCCGCGGATCCGGCTGGCCTACCAACTGACGCCCGCCCGCGTCGTCGGTGAGCAGCGGGCCGCCGGCATGGAGTTCTGCGTCACAGGTACCGACGAGACTCGTCTGCTCGAGGCCGGCCTGGTTTTGACCTCGATTGGCTACCACGGCAAAGCTATCCGCGACTTGCCCTTCGACGACGTCGCGGGAGTCGTGCCGAACAACGGCGGCCGGGTGATCGACCAGGACTCGGGGCAACCGGTGCACGGCGCTTACGTGGCGGGATGGATCAAACGCGGCCCGACGGGATTCATCGGCACCAACAAGTCCTGCGCCCTGCAAACCGTGCAGCGACTGGTGGACGATTTCAACGCCGGACTGCTGCGTGATTCGATCGACAAGCCGTCGGCGTTGGACGCGCTGGTCGCTGAGCGCCAGCCGGCCGTGGTTGACGCCGCCGGCTGGCAAGCCATCGACGCGGCGGAAGTGTCCCGTGGCAGCCTCGGCGATCGGCCACGCAACAAGTTCACATCGGTCGCCGACATGCTGGCGGTTGCGGCCGCCGCGCCGGCGCCGCCGCTGCGGCGCCGGCTGGCCGACCGGCTACGCCAACTGGCCGACCTCGCCTAGCCCGACGGCTGGCCGGTAAACGCTGCGATCTCCTCCGCGCTGACCTCGCGCACCGGCTGACCCAGCGACCAGTGGTGGCCGAACGGATCGGCGACGATGCCGTAGCGGTCGCCCCAGAACTGGTCATCCAGTGGCATAACCACGCTCGCGCCGGCGTCGAGCGCCCGCTGGAACTTGGCATCGACGTCGGTCACCGTCATATGGATGGTGACCGGAGTTCCGCCCAGCGACGTCGGGGTCATCGACTTGCCGCCGGACATCTCCGGAAAGTCGTCGTTGAGCAGCACGGTGAAGCCGTTGATGCGCAGTGCGGCATGGATCAGCTTCCCGTCGGGACCGGGCACTCGCCCGAGCTCTTGGGCGTCAAAAGCTTTGACGTAGAAGTCGATCGCCGCAGCGGCGTCATCGACGACGAGGTGCGGGGACAATGTGGGTTCGACGGCGATTGCCATCATGGCCTCCTAGGTGTCGGTAGATGTACGACTCTTTGACTTGGGCCGCGGTGCAATCTCATCACCGGGCACCGACACCGACACCGTCGCGGCGTCAGGCTTTGCGGACCTCGTCCCAGCCTTCGACCGATTCCGGGCTGCGTGGGTCTGGGCCGACGTAGATCGCCGACGGGCGGACCAGCTTGCCGAGCCGTTTCTGTTCGAGGATGTGCGCGCACCACCCGGCGGTGCGCCCGCACGTGAACATCGCCGGCATCATGTTCGGTGGCACCTTGGCGAAGTCCAGGATCACCGCGGCCCAGAACTCCACATTGGTTTCGATCGCCCGGTCCGGACGGCGCTCCCGGAGCTCGGAGAGCGCTGCCTGCTCGACCGCTGCTGCGACTTCGTAACGTGGCGCGCCCAGTCGTTTGGCAGTGGCCCGCAACACGCGTGCGCGCGGGTCTTCGGCGCGGTAGACGCGGTGTCCGAAGCCCATCAGCTTCTCGTGGCGGTCCAGAATCCCCTTGACCAGGCCGCGGGCGTCGCCGGTGCGCTCGACCTCTTCGAGCATCGGCAGCACCCGTGCCGGCGCACCGCCGTGCAGCGGACCGCTCATCGCGCCGATCGCGCCCGACAGCGCTGCCGCGACGTCGGCGCCGGTCGATGCGATCACCCGTGCGGTGAACGTCGAGGCGTTCATCCCGTGCTCGGCGGCCGAGACCCAGTACGCGTCGACGGCTTCGATGTGCCTTGGATCCGGCTCGCCCTGCCACCTGGTCATGAAACGCGCTGTGACGGTTGAGCATTCGTCGATAACACGCTGCGGAACCGCTGGCTGGTAGATGCCGCGGGCCGATTGCGCGACATAGGACAGCGCCATCACCGAGGCCCGGGCGAGCTGGTCGCGGGCGGTTGCATCGTCGATGTCGAGCAGCGGCTTGTATCCCCAGATCGGCGCCAGCATCGCCAAGCCGGCCTGGACGTCGACGCGCACGTCGCCGCTGTGGATCGGTAGCGGGAACGGCTCGGCCGGTGGCAGCCCGTGGCCGAACTTTCCGTCGACCAGCAAAGCCCAGGCGTCACCGAAGGTGATCCGTCGGCCCACCAGGTCTTCGATGTCGACGCCGCGGTAACGCAGGGCGCCGCCGTCCTTGTCAGGTTCGGCGATCTCGGTGGTGAACGCGACCACACCCTCGAGGCCGGCAACGAAATCTTCCGGGATCTTGTCCGGGATGACAGTCATGCCTGGATTCTCCCACGCCGGTCCAGACCGTTGGCTACCGGTCGGTAACTAGCATTGGCGAGCACTCAGCATCCGGTGCTGGCTCGTAGCGTGCGACACGCCTCATGAAGCCGCGTCGCGACAGTCGGGCGATTCTCCGACGAAAAGCGTTGCGCGGCATCACCGTTCAGCCCCTTGCATCGGTCCAGGCGCTCCACCCAACGGTGGGTCCCCAATCGGCGATGTTGGTCAGCGACGTCTCGTCATGGGTGAGCGGGTGTTCGGCGTAGCCGGCAACAGCGTGGTCGGCAACAGCGTGGTCGGCAACAGCGTGGTCGGCAGCGAGCTCGGCGAGATGGCGCCGCAGCGCGTCCCGCAATAACTCCGATCGATCCACTCCCAGTCGTTGCGCCCTACGGTCGGCCGCGGCCCCATCGGCATCGTCCGCCCGGAAACTCACCATTGTCATTCATGCACGGTACGTCGTCAGACCTCCCCGCCGCGTTCCCGATTTGGCTCAAATGGTGTTGGGGGTCGCGGTCCGCGGCCGTGTGGGTTTGGTTGTCGGCCCCCGATGGCCATGACGGAGTAGACGGCCGGGTCGCGTGAACGAATTGTCTAATGCCTCAATGTGTTTGAGCTTCAAACATCAGGCTAGTTGGTTGTTGGTGGTGGTTGGGGTTGGAAGGGTTCATACCACCACCAGTCGGCGCGCTCGCCGGTAGGTCCGGGGCAGGGCGCCACCGCGGGCGGGGGTTGAGTGGGTGGGCGCGCC